>Ga0247611_10005658_pt1 | contig 16370 bp, 15 predicted proteins | sample 177DNAGHGhighgp2_FD_192422 | JGI IMG/M metagenome (GOLD analysis project Ga0247611, IMG submission 192422) | Sheep rumen microbial communities from Palmerston North, Manawatu-Wanganui, New Zealand - 1770 DNA GHGhigh gp2 | ecosystem: Host-associated > Mammals > Digestive system > Stomach > Rumen... | reverse complement strand
CAGCCTTTTTCTTATGCACAAAGTAACGGATTTCTATAAATAGTTATAGAAGCTATTGGTAATCTTGGTGAGCCAATGCTTAAACCTGTAAAGTTGAGGTGCAAATGGAAAATAAAGAAGATACAGAACAATTTGATGTGATTAAGGATTTTATCACATTTGAAAAGTCAAGTTATGACAAATGGCACACTTTGTACGAAAACATCAAGGATGATAGAAAGTACATAGCTGGTGACCAAAATGACAAGGTAGATAAGAAGCTAATTGGTGACAATGTAACCGAATGTAGGTTGAATGTTGTTAGTAATGCAGTAAGGACTATTGTAAACACTTATCTTCCAAATCAATACAAGTGGTCTTATGAAAGTCAAGAAGAATTGACACGAAAGGCTGACGAATTTCTAGCTGACATTGACAACAATACCGCTGCAGTTGAAGCTCTTTCAAATGCTATTGCTACCGGTCTAGGTGTATTGGTCTTTAGTACAGACTATGACATTGATGGTTCAGTAAAGCCTTGCTTGTATAGCATAAGTGATGTAACAAATGTAAGACTTGACCCAGTTGCAACCAAATTAAATTTTGCAGACTCAAAGAGGGCGGCTATCATTGAACTAAAGCCTAAAGAATGGATTGAAGATACCTACGGCGTTGGTTCATTTATGGAAAAGCCATTGATTGACATACAAGATAATTATGACCACAAGCAGTACATGCCGTTGGTTACTTATTACTTGAAAAAGGACAATGTAATCAATGTGTACAAGTTAATGGGTACAGAAATTGTTGAACAAATTATGTTACCTTATTCATATATTCCAGTAGTTCCAGTATTCGGTGAACAAATTTGGGATGATGATAAAATAACATTCTGTGGTATTACAAAGCAAATGCGACCAATTCAAAGGTTGATTAATTATGCTTATCGTCAATTAATTCTAAGATGTGCTAAAGCACCAAAAAATACCTGGCTAGCTGACACCGAATCTACGGAAAATTATGGCGAATTTTACAAGAATAGTGATGTAAGTTTGAACCCATTTTTGAAATATCGTGCTTGGAGTACTGATGGTAAAAGACAGTTGCCACCACCTACAAGATTACCAAACAACTTTGAAATTGATGATGTGAACACCCTAATGCAAAATGCTTTAGGATTGACAAACACAATTATTGGTATTCCAGCTACAGGCTTGGAAACCGATGTAGAAAAGAGTGCTACCGAAGCATTATTGAACCAAAAGACATTTAACAACAATGTAAGAGCTTACTTGTACCATTTAAGATATAGTATGCAGTTGATTGGATTAATCTTTGCTGAAAATGTTATGCAACAACCTTTGTTTGGGTTGATTAAGGTAAATGTAATTGAAGGTCCAGATGAAGCATTGAAGAAACAAGAAGCTAGAGTTACTTTACAACAAATGGGTGCTTTGATAACAAACGATGTAGATAAGCAAAAGTTGTTAATGGCTGAATGTGCAGTTGAAACTGATAATGAATATGTTAGAAACTTTGGTCAAATGTTACAACCACAACCTACATTAACGGAACAACAACAGCAACAAATGTTGGAACAAGCTAATACAGAAATTCAAACTCGTGACCAACAAATTGTACAATTACAACAAAGAATTGCTCAGCTTGAAAATGACCAAAAGATTAATGCTTATTCTCTTGAAAGGGAAATGATGTTAAGCAAGTTGAAACATCAACAGGATATGGAGAAGATTGCTTTTGAAAAGCAAATTGAACAAAGTAATCCTGCAGAACAAGCTAAGACAGAGGCAGAAATTGTTAAGGCTCAATCAAGTGTAGAAAAAGAATTGATAGCATTACGAAAAGAACAAATGAAGGCTATGCAACCAAAAGTAGGAGGTAACGAATAATGGTTACATTGTATTACCCAGTCATTAAGCAAAATGATGTGTTTGTAGCTGGTGGTAAGATTGAAGTCTTAGACCCAGTTAGTACAAACTTTATTGATGTGTATGTTTACAATGCCACCAATGACACTTATACTATTGTCAATAACCCTATCTACTTGAATGGTGAAGGTAGAAGTGAACAGACTTACTTTGTCAAACAATTAGCTTATCTAAGATTGTATAAGTATCTTGGTAACTTTAGTGACCCAAGAACTGACGATGAAAGTGCAGATTGGCAATTTGTAAGAGATTGGTACAATAGCATTGAGTTAGATACCGGTACAGGTGAAAACCTTGATGTATTTGGTTTGTATGGCTTACAAGATGCTGACACAAGTTTAGGCACAGTAGATGTTGTTGGTTATTGGACTAATGACGACTGCGAAAAGAGAACTTACATTTGGGATGCCACTTGTACTGCCCAACCTGATGCAGGTTATGTTATACAAAGTAACTCTACCGAAGTTGGTAGGTGGATTCTTTTGTATGATGGCGAATATCTACCATCAACATATTATGGTGTATATCCAGGACACGAAGAAAACATCAATGCCTTATTGACCTATCCTTCAGTAGTTGGTTCAAACGAAATTAGGACAGCACCTGGTGTTTACTTTGTCAAAGGTAATTACAATTACACCACAAGTGTATTGGTTACTGAAAAGAAGTTAATGTGTGATGCAGACACCTCATTTGCTAGTGAACAAATTCAATGTAACCATATTGTAGTAGTTGGAACAAGTAATCACCCTATTGGTGATTTCTATGTGCTTGACACATCTTGTCCCGTTCATTCAAGTTGGTTTAGATACCCAGCTAATTTCTTGGCTTGTAATTCAAAGGATTTGTACATTGATGCAACAAACCACTTTTACAATAGTAGCTTAAACTATCCTACTACAGTTTCTAATGCTATTATTCACGGTACAAATAGATTGCCTATAACTTATGGAACAAATGGTAGAATCACAATAAGTAATTGTGTAATTCTTGGAAACAACATATTCAACTCAACAGATAAAGTTTCATTCGCTTATATGGAATTTAGGGATGACTGGTTCACTAACCCAGCAAGTGTAGATTTCTACAATAATGTGTTAGTTCGTTCCACGTCATTGAATAGATTAATCCTAAATAATTTCCAAAATGAAACGGCTTATGTTAATGCTATTGGTGCTGATGGACAAACTAAGATTGATATGGCAGGTAGAAGTATGGCTTCATTCACTTGTCCTACATCAGTCACACAAATCTACAACTTAGTTTGTACAAACAAAATGAGTATTAGCAAAACTGGAAGTGTAGATGTTGTTCTAAACAATGTTAAGTGTAACGATGTTGCCGTTGGTTGTAGATATTTAAGTGTTGAAAATGGTAGTGATGTAAGATTTGCCAATGAACCAAATATTGATGCTTTCTGGGGTTCTAATAGTACAATTACAGGAGGTTATTTCTTCACATCAAGAAAGCAATACATCTTCAACAAATGTACGGTGAATGTAGGCTTTAAGCGAGTTACTGACAATACTACAGATGAAGGTGCTTTGGAGTTCAATGATTGTGTAATTTCTGAAAACAACATCATTGAAGCTAAACGATTGACAATGAAGAATTGTAGAACCAACAATAACACAATCAAGATTTACCCATACAAGGACAGCAGTAATGTTTATCATTTGTATGCAATTCTTGAAGGTAACATCTTTGATAACAACTCACCTATTGAATTTACTAAGTTGGATGTAGTCAATGGTTCTTATGATGAAGATTGTTATGACTGCGTGTTGTATTGGCGAATAATTAATAATACTTTCAATGACAATCAAGGTGGATTGAAATGTAGATATTGGCAAAACAGAGTTGGTTCAAGATACAACTACACATTCGTAAAGTGGGGTAGAAATTTACACTACATAAAATATTATGGTAACACTGGTAGTTGCCCAGCTGAAACACCTTATGGGGTAACTTTGACTAATGGTACAGGTTGTGAAGCTAATTTCTATTGGGCAGAACTTGCTGAAGACACTTATGTTACTTTGAACAAAGCCTACCCAGCTAGAGTAATGCTAAGTTTTGAAAGTACAACAGTATATCACTGGGATTCACACGCAATAGGTGGGAATGGATTCCCAGTTAGAACAAGATATACGGGTAATGACAATAGTGAATTTAATTGTGCACAAGGTTGTTGGGTTTATCCTTGGTCACATTTGAATGATGTTGTAGATAATGGTGACTTGTTCAAAGTTGGATTTAGTAAGTGGGGTAAAGTTCGTGAGAATGACCCAAGCTACTATCCTTGGACTTGGAGATTCTTAGCCGTTCCAGGCGATTATAGTTCTTCGGAACAAGTATAAACAAATTAACAAACAGGTGATGTTCACCTTTAAGAACATAGGAGCAAACGATGAAAAAGAAAGAAGTTAAGGTTGAAGAAAAGACTTTGAAGGCTGAGGTTGATGAAATGAAGTTAGCCTTAGACAAACTAAGTGAAATGATAGAATTGTTAAAGGATATTCGCCACGAAGTCCGTGATAAGAATGGTTTCATCAAACCAAGGAGAGATTACAATGACTAAGCGAATACAAGGAAACAATCTATTGAAGAATTGTAAACTAAGACAAAAGCAAATGCGTTACTTGCTTGAAAATATGAGTGAACCTGACTTTAGCCTCATTGAATGTTCCAATTCTTTGAATGAAACATTTAATACAAGTGAAGAAACCTTGAACACTGCTGGAATTACTTTTCGTATTCTAAACAGTCAAGGTTTTGGAACTGGCAAGCATAGCAGTAACACTTTACCTACTTGGGCTAGTGTTGCTGTCTTTATGGCTAACATACAATGCTATTTGCCTAAATCCTTACAAACTAAACAAAATCCATTTAGATTATGGCGAAGAAATTCTTTCCAACAAAATGACACACAAATTATTGCTGAAGATACACAAGAATTACTTGATGATATGTGTGATTGGCTTGAAACAATGAAAAGAAAAATTCAAGATTATATCACAGCAAGATACTTTAGGGAAGGTAAGATTCAGTACATAGAAATGTTGAAAAGACGATACAAAGATGAGTGGAGTGAAAAGGTTGAACAAGAAGTGGTTGCTGATGTTCAGCAAGAAACAAACTTTAATTTGGTGATTGAGGATTATACGGGAGATGAAAACGATTAAGTTCAAACTATTCCCGCACCAAAAGGCTTTATTCACAAGCACAGAAGATAAGATTTACCTACGATGTGGAAGAGGTGCAGGTAAAACCTTTTGTGCTGCCCTTTTGTGTGCAATTAATTTAGTACAAGATAGAAGAATAATTTGTTTGTCACAAACTAACAGACAAAGTAAAGAAGTTATGTGGGTTGAGATTATTAAACAACTTAACCACATAGCACCTGGCCTATACAAAGCAAACCAAGCAGCTAATAAGATTACATTTGGTAAGAATGGTGTAATTTACTTTGCTAGTTATGAATCACTTGAATCTTTGCGTGGTTTCACTAGCATTTCATTAGCTGTTTGTGATGAAGTTTGCCTAGCACCACCTGACTTATTCTCGGTAGTTTCTTTCTGTATGCGTGATTTGCCTAAAGGTGTAAATGGCAAGATTGTTATGTTGTCTACACCAAGGGCTGATAACTGGGTTACTGCCTATTGCAGAGAACAAAATGTAAAAATCATTAATGCTAAGACAAGTGATAACAAGCGAATCACACAAAAGGAAATTGACTTAATGCGTTCAACTTGTCTTGATGAAAATGCTTGGCGAAGGGAGTTCTATGGTGAAGAATGTGACGATGGTAGTGAAGGTACTTTGTTCACAAATGACTTGTTCCGTGAATGTTCAAGTGTTCGTGAAAATACACAAAAAGGCTATGCCATTGGAATTGACTGCTCAGGATTAGGTGTTGATAACAATGTAATAGTTGTTAGAAGTATAAACAAAGTAAAGAAAGTAGTCAAGAAACGAATAGCAACCGCAGCAGAACTTTGTAGCATTGTCAAGGGCTTGATTGAAGAATTTGGTAAGAAAGACTTATCACATATTGCAATAGATGAGGCTTACGGGCTAGATTTAAGTGAAAGATTAAGGGAGGCTGGCTATGTTGTTAATACAGTTCCTTTTGGTGGTAAAGCGACTGAAAATGTTTATCTAAACAATCGTGCTGAAATGTATTGTACGATGAAGAAATCATTTGAAGAATACGGTATGCTTGGACTTGATGAAGATTTGAGAAGGGAACTAAATTGTACAAGATACATACTAAGTAATTCAAACAAAATACAAATTATTCCAAAGGCTGACATTAAGCTAAATCTTGGTCATTCACCAGATACAGCTGATGCTTTAGCCTTAACTTTCATACAACCTATCATTCCTAGAATGGCTATTGAATACAAATTAAGACAAGATAGAGATGATATGGCAGACTTGTAATTTGGAAATTTAATTTGTTATAAATAATCATAGACACACGGGTAACCTGCACCCAAAGCAGATACAGGAGCCAATTATGGCATTAGAAGATATAAAAGATGAAAATGTTTCTAGCGTTGAACCTGCAAGTGAAATGTCTAGCGAGCATGCCGATGAAAAGGTAGTTAATGAAGAAAGTGTTGCAGCACCTTCGGAAGAAACCACTGAAGTAGTGAAGAATGAGGATATTAAAGGCGATATTCCAAACAAGGTAGTGAAACCAATTAACCAATACTCGGACTTGGAGAAAGCCCAGTATAGCTTCCATAAGCAGTTTGCCAAACAAAATAAAAAGCATGCTGAAGAAATGGCAGAAATGCGTAAGTTGGTTGAATCATTACAAGACAAAATAAACAATCCCGATAAGTATAGACCAAAATATCGTGATGACTTTAATACAGCTGATGAGTATATTGACTATCGTTCCGAACAGAAGTTTAACAAACTAATGGAAGAACAAAGAGCCAAAGAAGAAAAGGCTGCAAAGGAAAAAAGTGATTTTGATGCTATGACGAATTATTATCGTGAAAGAGCACAGAAACACATCAATACTTTGTACCCAACCGATGAGGCTAAGGCACATTACAAAGAAGTTGTGGATAAAGCATTTAGCGAAGGTCTTGGAGATTTGTTAGACAAAGATGAAAATGTTTCAAATTTCCTAATGCGTAGACCCTATGGGCCAGCAATACTTATGGCTATTGCAGAAAGTCCTAATGAATACCTTGACCGTTTGTACAGTGACCCTTATATGAGTTCTAGTGATAGAATTGAAGAATTAAGGGATATTGAACACGAAATTGTAAATAAATTAGAACAGGCTAAGAAAGAAGAACAGCTAAAGTTAGAACAAACTAAAACCGAAGTTGTCAATCAAGAACAACCTAAAGTAGTTGGTAAGCCAGGTATTTCCACACAAACTAAGAGAAATATTTGGGATGATGAAAAGGCTCTTAATGCTTTCTTGGATGCTCGCAGATAAACAAATTCACAATCTTTTTAGAGGATATTAAATTATGGCTAATGAATTTTCAAACAACGCTAAAACCAAGATTATTGCTCAGGAAATCGTAAATGAAATGCCTTATTTGAAGAAGGCTAAATCCTACATTCCACAGGAACAGATGGTTGGTAAGAAGTATGGTAATACTTACACCGTCTATATCCCAGACCCAGGCAAAGCTCGTATTGCTAAGGCTTCCGATGGTAGAAATGGTCTTTCTGCTCAGGTTGATGAAATCAAGGAAGTTCGCTACCCAATTGCTTGTGAAGCTGGTATGTCCGATGTTATGTTGGATGAATGGGAAAAGTTCGGTGATATTGAATCATTCACTGACGAAATTGCTCTTCCACACGCAAGAAACCTTGCTCAGACCATTGAAAAGTACGCAGTTGAAAAGACCGTATTTGATGCTTCTCAGGCAGTAGTTGGTAAAGCTACTTTGTCTACAATCGCAGAAGCTAATGGTAAGTTGAAGAAAGCTGGTAATGCAGGTTCTAAGGTTACTTACATTGATGGTGTAATTGGTAACAAGATTGCTGCTAATGCCGCTGGTCAGATTAAGAATGATGCCATTGTCAATGACTTGTACAAGGATGCCGCTATTGGTAAATTCGCTTCTATCCCAGTTGTTGAATGTAACTATATGCCAAAGGTTGTAGGTTCTAGTGCCGCTTCCTTTACCGTTTCAGTAACCACTGGTGATAAGGGATTTGACCCAATCGTTTCCGGTACATTAGTTGGTGCAGCTGGTACTCCATTCAAGGCTACAGGCTTGAAGCTCGTTGATAAGAATGGTATTCAAACAAACGAAGATTATGTTGTTATTCCTAAAGCCGATGGTTCTATTCCAGAACTTAGAGTAGAATTTGAAGGTATGAACAACGGAAATGCTAATGCTTGGGTTCCAACCGGTACATCTAGCTTAACATTCACCACAATGCTTGAAGATGGCAAGACCTACGATGTAGTCCAATCTCGTACAACTGATGCTATTGCTTACGATTCCTACAAGTTTGGTAATGTACCTTCTTGCGATATGGAAACACAGAAGAAAGAAGCCCTTACACTCCAGACCTATAAATGGGGTAATGGTGAAACTCTTACTACATTGGTAAGACTTGTAGCACCATTCGCAGTCGGTCTTCCTGAAGCTCGTTCTTCAGTATTAAGTTATCTTGAAGAAGAATAATCTAAACAAAGTAATCTAACCTAGAGGGTTGTGTAACAACACAACCCTCTTCTTTTATAAATAACAAGAGAATTAGTACAAAAGTTTGGAGGACTTAATGATTCGTGTAAATGAAATAATCCAAAATGCTTGTCAAAGGGTTGGAATTGTTGGTGATGGTCAAGCCGCCAATGAAAACCAGTCTATGGCTGCACTAACCGATTTAAAGTCCATTATCACTGACTTGAACACACAAAACCTTATACTTGACAATTACCAAACACAAGATTTTAGATGTGGTAAAGAAGTTAGATTGGCTAAGTTGCCTAAAGGTTGGTTTGTTTATGACAATTATGTTCAAGCGGAAGAAGATTTACCAAATAGAAACATTGATGAAGTTTGTAAGATTGGTGATACTTTCTACTTGGTTGGTATTGACGCCCACGATATAAGATGGCTTGAGGGTGATAGTTTATTCCAAAAGAAAATGAAAGAAGCCTGGCCAGATGTTGTAATTGACGGTAATTTACCCGATAGATTGATTGGTTGTGGTAGAAGATTGTGCCAAAAGTGGATTAAGTTGTACCCAGGTGATAAGATGAAGATTGATTCATTTATGCCTGTAGGTAGGGCTTCAATGTATTGTACCGAAACTGAATACAAGAAAGTAGAAGTTGGTACTGGCACACGATACGATTTAGAATATTTCCACATTGAATTTAATACAAATTATGTTGATAATTACAGAGTAACTTATCTTGAAAGCATTGACGAATTAGATATTGATGATGTACTTTATTACAACTCCAAATATCAAAATATGATTGAAGATGGACTTTGTATGAAATTGTGTATGCGATACCATTACAATGATTCATTACAAATGTATCAAGATGAATTTGAAACCGATAAACGCAACATTAAAGTCATAAATGACGCAAATCGTCCCGAAGTCTATGAAAACTTTGGTATGAATGATTTTAATTATGGCTATGAAATGGGTAGAGCTGGCGAAGGGTGGTAAATATGGCTACAAACAAAGTAATCTACTCATTTACAGGTGGCACAAATGCTACATCATTTCCTAACATAGAAGGAAGTGCTATTTCCCGTAATATGTTCACTGACTTTAACGGTGAAGGTGATGATAGAAAAGCATTTATGCAAAGTTGTCCTGGAATCAAGTTTATAAAGCAATTTGGTGCCGATGGTAAATGCGATGGTATGTTTGTACCTAGCACAGGAAAGAAAACACAATCATTCCAACAATGCTTGTTCTTTGCATACAAAGGAAACATTTATCGTGTTACACCAAAGACCTATGAAAGTGAAATTATAGGAACTTATGCTATTGGAAACCAAGTACAATTTGCTGAAAGTGGTGGTGAAAGAGCTATCCTACTTTGGGTTGATGGTCAAAGCATACACGGTTATGACTTGAAAGAAGGTAGAGCAGTTTCTATTACTTTGCCTAAAAGACTTGATGAAAGGTCTTACATACAACCTACTCATATTGCTGTAGTAAGTGGTAGTATTGTTCTTAATGATAAGGGAAGTTCCTATGTCTTTTATTCTGTCCCTTATCCACTTTCACAAGAAACAAGAAATGTTTTCCAAATTATTAATGGAAAAGTCCAATATGATAAAGATGGTATAACGGTATTGACTGAAGATGTTGATAGCGGTAAATATTGCTTCCTAGATGATTATGGTGCTAGACAATATTTCAATGCCGAATCCTCAAGTGATAAGTGTATAGCTATTTCAAGTGTAGGTGCTTTGCTTACATTGTTCGGTCCCAGCTCTATTGAATTTTGGCAAAAGGGTGATAGTGAGGCTTATCAAACTTGGCAGAGAACATCTTACACAATTAACAAGGAACAAGGTCTAGAAGCCCCTTATTCTTTAGCTAGTGTGAACCATACCCAATTTTGTATAGGCACTGGTAAGGCTAATTCTAAGTGCGTATTGGCTATTACAGACACTAATGTACAAAAGATTAGTCCAGTATGGCTTGATAGGGTTCTAAACGAAAACGAAACCACAAGAATTGTTGGTTGGACTTATTCTTTGAACAACCATTCTTTCTATTGCTTTAGCATTGGTAATGAATGTTATTGTTACGATTTAACCACAAGCGAATGGCACATTAGAAGTTCAAGAAATTTCTACAACGGTAAGATTAAGGTTTACATTCCTTTGTATGCTTGCTGGTGGGATAATAAAATTATTGTTGGTTCTAGTGAAAATGGTAACATTAGTGAATTGAATCCTGACTATTATTATGAAGATTTCAATGCCACCCAAAGATTGCCTTTGTTAAGGGTAAGACAAACACCGGTCATTACAAGCAACTACAAGCCGTTTATCATTCACGAATTAGCATTAGAATGTAATGTTGGTTGTAAAGAAGATTATGGAAACCCAGCCTATGCTTTAATGCAAATGAGTAACGATGGTGGTTACACCTTCGGTAATGTTATTCGTACAAGTGTAGGTAGAAAAGGTGAATACCACACAAGGGCTAAATGGATGAACTTTGGTATGACAAGACAATGCGTTTTGAAATTGACTTATAGTGAACCAACTGACTTTGTTATAACCGATGCTAGTATTCGCTTTACTGAAATGAATACGGGAGTGTAATATGTTAATCAATGACAAAAGTATTTTGAAAGATGTGTTACAATCTATGGCTGGTACTTGGGATTTAAGTACAGACGATGGTTGGAAGGTTATAGAACAAGGTAAAATTCGTTTGTTCAAGAAATTACTAACAAAGGGTAGTAATGTTTTACCAAAGAAGTTTCTAAATAATAGAAAAGAAGTTTGTCCTGTTATGTTGTTTACAAAGAATGGGTTGGCAGGGCAAACTTTAGATTTACAACAAAATGCGATTGATGTACAGGAGAACTGTATATGTGTTATAATTCAATTCTAGGAGGTATCTAATGGGATTAGGTGATATATTAGACCCAGGAGATATTTTTGGGTTTGGTCAAGATAGCAAAATAAGCCAAGCTAATGCCGCCGCCAAAGAAGCCTATGATAAAGCTATGGAAACAAGTAATGCGAACCGTGCTTTATATAGCCAATATCTTAACAAGATGAATGGCACTTATGGTGATGTGGCAGGTAAGTATGGTGATTATCTTGCTAACCTTGAAAATCAAGAAGTATATGACCCAGGTCAATTCTCTTATGATAAAGATGTAAATGATTTTTATTCTAAGGCAGCTAACCAAAGAATTAATCAAGCTACAAATGCCATTACTAATAGTAGAGCTAATGCTGGTTCTATGTTCTCAAGTGATTACTTGAATGAACTTGCTGCCAAGCAACAGGCTTTAGCTAGTGAAGAATGGGATAAGGCTTATAATCGTTACAACCAAGACAGACAAATGGCTTTGAATGAATTTAGTACAAATGCTAATCTTGGTAATCAAAGGTATCAAAATTTATTTAACAAGAACACAACACTTTTAGGACAAGCTCAAAATGCACAAGACAATGTAAGTAATGCTTATGCCAACTACTTACAAAACTTAGCAAGTCAAAACAACACTGACGCACAAAACTTTGCTAATTACACACAAACTGTTGCAGGAAATAATTTGTCTAAAAAGGGTTTATTAGGAAGAATATTAGGATAGGAGGAATAAAGTATGCTCCCGATTATCATGGCAGTTTTATCAATGGCAAAACAAAAGGCTGATGCCCAAAATGCTCAAAACGCACAGCTTGCTAATAATGTTCAAAATCAGAATGTTATGGGTCAAGCACAGCAAGCACCATCCTTGCAGTTGCCACAACAAAATAACAATATGAATCGTTTACAACAAGTAATGAGCTTAATGGGTAAGTAAAGTATGGCACTATCCGTTGAAGAAATAATGAGGATGAACGAACCACCAATTCACGATGAGTTGGGTAATTTCTCACAAATTCATATTCCTGTAAGGCATACGGGTGGTAATGGTTATTTTAGTACAAATGAACCTGACTACCTTTACCCACAAAAGCAAGATGAACACGATGAATTACTTAACACATTTTATGAACAAAGGGTTCAATATCCTAATTGGAAAGAAATGGGTTATGAAGTAGAACAGGATTCACCACATTACGATTCAAAGGATAGTGAACTTAGAACTGACCTTAATGCACAAAGTAATGTTGTTGAAGATGTTGTCTATAACCCAAACACACAAACAGCTATGGTACAAGTTGGTAAGAAGTGGTATGACTTTGCCGCTACACCAGACCAACTTAAAGATTTCTTCACAGCTGGTTCATTAGGAAAAGAATTTAATCGCATTAAGAAGGGCTATGGTAGTATGTCTAAATCAATGACTACTGAAAGACCTTCAGTATCTACAGTCTTAGGAGGAATTTAAAATGGCAATACAAGGTATGAATATGCCATCAATCGCTGGTGTTCTTGGTTTCAAGGACTTTACCCAACAACTTAACAATTCCAATGCTGGTATGAGAAACTTGGTTGGAATGGCTAATGATTGGGCTAAAACCATTCAAGCACAAAACAACCAAGCTGCTCAAGCAGAAAGACAGAATGAAGTTCAAGCTGCGAGAGACGCACAGAATTTTGCTAATCAGCAAGCATTACAGCAAGAAAGATTTGAACACGAATTAGGAATGTTTGACAAGCAGCAAGAAAGACAACTTAAAAATGACGCTCGTAAATTTAGAACAAGTTTGTATGACTTTGACAATATCAAGTTGTCAGACAAGACTGATGCTAATGATTTGAATGAACTAAAGATTAGAAACAAAGTTCAAGAAATTAAAGACCATCCCGAATACTTTGATAGTGATGAAGAGTATATGAACACTATTGCAAACCTTACTAGAAAAGCCGATGAAATTATGAATGGTAACAAGGAACTCAAACAAAGTAACACAATAGATTCACAATTCAAGGAACTTAGAGATGGTGATTTCAGAAATGCTCAACAATTACGAGATTGGGCAAATGATAATGCAGAATACATCAAAACATACAAGCCTGAATTGATTGATAAGATAAATAATGCATTGGAAAGAAAACAAAGAGAAAAAGCTGAAGAAGATATGAAGTGGCAAATGGCTATTAATCAATATAATGCTTCTAATCGTTCTGCAAGAAAAGCCATTAAAGAAGAAAGCACAGGTAATTGGGTTGATAACCTTAAATAAGAGGTGTTAGATGAATGAACCATTCAACAAACATTTAACAAGTAATGCCGAATATTGGAGAGGACTAGCTAAGAGAGGATTCGTGAACACCGAAGACCTTGTAAAAGCTCGTAACTATGATGATAAGTATTCTTATGCTGAACAAAACCAAGCAATCAATAGATTGAACAATGCTTTGAGTGAAGTCCTTAAAAGAAACCCAAACAACCCACAACTTAATCAATTCATTTCTTCAATGACTGAAGCAAGTGATGAAATGATTAAGGATAAAATAACAAGTTCATTTCGTGATTTGGATAAAGTAACAGACACTGACATTACTTTGAAAGCAAAGAAGTTAGGTATTCCTGTAGATGAATTTCGTAGCCAATTTAAGTTAGTCAAGAATAGAATTGATGAAGAAAAGGGCAGAGAAAGACGAGCCAAAGAAATTGAAGAAATGAAGTGGTATGACCCTCAAAATTGGGCTACAAGTGATTACGAAAAGCAAAGATATATCAATGACCCAGATGCTAGTATAATTGGTAAAGAAGGTAATGGTAAGTGGTTCAACAAAGGCGAAGCCATAAGTGATTTAGCCTATGGTGTTGCTGGTGGTGTTGCTGACTTGTTACCTAGTGTTGGTGGAATGGTAGTTGGTCCAGCTATTCGTGGTGCTAGAGATATTCAACACAAAGTAACAGACTCTAAGTATCAAAAGGATGGTGGCGATATTGCAGGTGATTTTGGTAAAGATTTATTCGTAAATGTTGGTAGTGATGTATTGCCAACAGCTTTAACAAGATATATGCCTAGAGTTGTAAAGTTTGCTAGAAGAGGTAAAGCCAATACTGGTCTTGCTAAGTATGCAGAAGATGTTTACAACAACAAAGTAACAAGGGAAAAGGTCAATCAAATGAATGATGAACTTGATTCATTTGGTTGGAACTTGAATAGCAAGAATTTCAATGAAGGTCAAATTTATGATACACCTGACATTGTACTTGAAGAACAAATTAAATCTTTGCCTGAAAATTCAATTCTTAGAAAGCAACTTGAAAAGGATGCTATAATCACATCTAAGGCTGGTGTAAAGCATATTGATAGAGAGGCTATGACAAGTACATTAGCCGACTTTGCTAGTGTTACACCTAATAAAGATGGTCTTGTAAATATTGAACATCTTAGAACAATGCCCGATGGATTCCACAAAAATTCACAACTTGAACTTATGTTCAGTGATGAAGGTGATAAGCCACATATACTTGATTATGTGTTAGAACAAAATAAAGCTGCCAATGTTAGCAAGAATGCAAAGCGAGGTTCTAAAGCCCTTGAAAATTGGGAAAAGTACGGTGATAGGATAAACAAGACCTTAGCTACTATGGGTGTCGGTAAGGATATTCCTATGTTACCTACTGCCATTCAATCAAGACAAACTAGCAAAGTTAATACTGATGAAAGAGAAGATATTGATTGGTTTAAGACAAACTATGCAAGAGATTGGGAAGCTGGATTCGTACCAAGAGGAAAAGAAGATGAGCCAATAATGAAGGCTTATCGTGAATGGAAAGAAGAAAACAAGAAACCAAGTGTAAGAAATGTTTTGGGAGGTGTGTAAATGACACTTGTTCCTTTATTTGATTTAACACAACAATTCAACAATAAGAATGGTGCAGTTCTAGTTGGTGGTAAGTTGTATGTTTATTATGTTGGTCGCACTGACCTAGCTACAACTTGGGCTGATGAAGATGCTAGTGCTACTAACACTAATCCGGTGCTATTGGATAACAATGGCCGTGCTCCAGTGTTTGTTGATGATAGCTATGCTTATACTTTGGTTGTATGTGATAGAAATGGTGCCGAACTATTTTCACAAGACATTACTCCAGGTGGGGCAGGAAGTGTAGGTGGTAGAATTGTTTACCACGATGAAACATTGAGTGGAGAAGGTACTGTTTCTAGTTTGTTGGGTGTTGTAAACATCCCACTTGGCGTTGATGAAACAATGACTGCTTACACCGGTGTAGCCGAAGGTAGGGATGCTCTTATCTTGGGTGTAAACGGTGATTGGTTCAGTGCAAACTTTTTAAGTGGTCTTAATAACAAAGTAGATTGGAGTGCTTTCAATAGTGCCTACTCGGGTCTAATTGGTGATATTAGTTCTAAAGCTGATTGGAGTGCTTTGAACAATTACTTTACTAAGAATGAAACTACTTATATGTTGTCCGACTACATTAAAACAAGTGCTATGACCAACATATTACAAAACTACTACACAATACCACAAACTGACGCATTGTTAGACCAAAAGCAAGACAACCTAACATTTGAATACAATGATTCTAGTGCTATTTCTTCTATCAATGGAAGTGCCCTAGCTGGTAGTGAGGGTGGTGATAGTTGCCCTTGGATTAGTGGAACTAAAGTAATTGCTGACACACAAACTTTAACCTCCAATATGATTATTCAAGTCCTTAGCTCTTTCACAATGAGCGGTGACCACAATCACTTTATTGGAATGAAGGGCGGTACTTATAGATTCCCTAACGAATATGAAATTGGAAGTGCTTTGTTACATACAAACTACTTTATGCACCTAAGTGGCATG
>Ga0247611_10005657_pt1 | contig 16375 bp, 15 predicted proteins | sample 177DNAGHGhighgp2_FD_192422 | JGI IMG/M metagenome (GOLD analysis project Ga0247611, IMG submission 192422) | Sheep rumen microbial communities from Palmerston North, Manawatu-Wanganui, New Zealand - 1770 DNA GHGhigh gp2 | ecosystem: Host-associated > Mammals > Digestive system > Stomach > Rumen... | reverse complement strand
CAACTGACAATGGCCACGCCAGGCTCCTTGATCCAGTCACCATAGTAAAACAAGCCTTTGTCTGCACCATGTGCCAGGGCGAACACATACTGGTAGATTGCCTTCCACGCTTCGTCACAAAAGCCCTTTGGTTTTGCGTAGTCAGCATAAAACACATCGCCCACCTTCATCATCGGGCAGGCCTTCAGCCCGCAGATGCCATATTCTTTCGCCAAGTCCTCATTCAGCATCGTCTTGAGGATGGTAATCTTAACTTTCTTCATATTGTCCGGAGTGTTTCGATCCGATGATCTGGCCTCTGCTAAGACCATCTGTTATAGGTTGATAATCTGTTCTTCATAAAGTCCGATGTTTTTGCAAATCGGCTGCAAAGTTACGAAAATTTTCCGACAGACAAGACCCACCTTAACGAAAAAGTCATTGGCCAATTCATGGCAATTCGTGTAAAAAAATAACGTTAATTACCATATAATTATCCGTTAATTATTGGAGCGGCAGCAATTTTGTGTTCATAAGGCACAAGTTGTTTTGTATTTCGATTTGCAAAATTACGAAGAATTATTGGATTGACAAAATGTATTTTCTGACTTCAGTCGTTGTTTCGGAAAAAATGCGTAATTTTGCAGCCGAATTATGGACGGCGAAATCATCATATCCGACAACCTTGCCGACGTGGCGAAGATGCAGCACGGCGGTTACGTCACCCACGCCCTCTGCAGCGGCGGCAGCTGCCGGTTCCGCATGGACGAGAAGGCCTTCACCCTGGCCGAGGGCGACTGCATGATCGTGCCGCAGCAGGAGGTGGCGTTCAGCGTGGAGAGCGCCAGCGCCGACTTCGCCGTGGAGGTCATCTATGTGAGGGGCGATTTTGTGCAGGTCGCCACACCGCCGACCAACTGCGGCACCCGCGGACACCTGGCCCTCTTCGAGAACCCCGTGATGCACCTCGGCGACAAGCAGCGGCAGGTCTGCGCCCTCAACTTCGACTACCTGCGCCGCCGCCTGGCCATCGACACCCACAACTTCCACCGCGACGCGATGATCAACGCCGTGCAATGCATGATCATCGACTTCTTCGACTTCCACGTCGAGCTGACCCGTAGCCAGGGCGGTGACCTTCGGGAGCTGCAGGTCAGCAGCCGGAATTCCAAGCTGATGCAGCAGTTTCTGGCTATGCTCGAGCGCGGCGACTTCCGCCAGAGACGCGAGGTGGGCTACTATGCCGACGCCCTCTGCGTCAGCGCCAAATACCTCAGCGAGGTCTGCAAGCGCGTCAGCGGCCAGTCGGCCATCTACTGGATCACGCGCTATACCTCGCTCGACATCGCCCGCCAGCTGCGCACCACCGACCTCACCGCCGAGCAGCTCGCCGACCTCTACGGCTTCGCCGACGCCAACTACTTCGTCCGCTACGTCCGCAAGAACCTCGGCACCACCCCCTCCAGCTTCAGGGGGTAGAAACACCACCACCCTCTGATTACCAAACCAGTCAGTCTTAGGCATCTGGTTCAAACGCCAGACCAGCACCAGCCCAAGTCACACGAAAGGCATTCAATGAAGCCGCCCTGTCGTTCCCGCCGCCTGGCGGGAGGCTGACGCCCCTCTTCCTCGTCGCCACCGCCGTGATGGCTGCGGGCTGCTGGCTGGCCGCCAAAAGCGACAGCTAATCCCGACGTCGGTCACGCAAATAATCTCTATTCCTCTCCCTGGCGGGGCTTGAGGTTTTGCCCAAGTACCGCCAGTGGAGGGAACAGAGGAAAGCACTGCTAAAAATGTTGGGGAAGCGGGCAGTGTTTCGCAAAGCGAGGGCAGCGGGAGTTTGCTCACACTGCCGAGCCAAAGAAATGTAGTCGTCAGACAACAAAAGCGAGATGGATGTGCTACTATGTGCGTAATTGATTTTTTCAGATAAAAGATATATTTGTTTGTTAATTTTTTGATTCAGACACAACCCATTCCTCTGCACAATAAAAAAAGAATGTGTACGTTACAATGACAAAAAAAACAAAACACAGTAATATTATGGCAACAGAATGGTTTTGTAATATCAAACTTTCAATCAATATGAAGAAACTATTTTTGCTCGGCGCGATGATGTGCGCCCTCGGATTGTTCGCCGCTTGCACACAAAGCAAATATACCGCCGCCGATGTCTCGGTGGACAAGTTTATGAGCCACGAATGGATTTCGTTTCATGTCGACAAATATTGGGTCGACGGCAAAAACAAGGAACTGAGCAACATCGGCTACGACATCGTGATACATAACGTTGACGACTCGACGCAGGTGATAGCAAGTCTTTGCTCCGACGGCGAATGCAACCTGCTCACTCCGCAATGGGCGAAATATGTATGCTCTCGCGACTTCGACGTGGCATTCTATCGCAATCTGTCCGATGGCAGCACAGAGAGCCAATTCTACGATGAACTGACGTGCAACACCCTGCAGTACGGCATCGACTATTTCCCTATGTACTACCCGACCTATAGCGAATGGTGCATGGTTACCCTACCGGAAAAGTCGTCGCACTACAAACTGATGGCAGACGGGAGCCTTCGCATAAAAGCCACGGTAACACAGAAACATTGTTACGCCGACCACTGCGAGATGCGGGACGACCCTCTGACACTCTTTTACGACCGCGAAAAAGAAATGTTTGTGGCTGCCGACGACATAGAACACGGCAGTGGCTACCGGTACGAAATCCGTGACGTGTGCTTCGACAGCCGGCAAGCATTGATTGATTCTGTCTTCAATCTCGATGCGCCTTGGTATGCGAACTACGACCGCTTTTCGGGAAACTCTTACATCCAGAGCCGAGTTAGCACTACCAATACAGAAACCAACGACACGGTGTTGGACTTCCCACTGGTCAATGTCCGCACAGGCGACACCGTGACACTGCGACAGATGCAAGGCACAACTCTACTCCACTACGCCTATTTCGGCATGGGCAAAGACTATTTTCTCGCCCCCGACGCATACGCCCCACAGATACAGAACATCGTCATGGTATTCCCCAATAGCAACAATGCCGAACTGATGCGAGCGTTGACCGACTCGCTGGGCCTTGCCGACAACGTCTACTATGCCAAAGGGCTGACTCGGGTGCTCTCTATAGACTACCATCGGGCCATTCTCATCGGAGCTGACCACAAGACCATAGCTACCTATCCTACGGGAGCAGACTTTGACAAATGGATACATGAGTTATTGAAGAAGAGATAAAGCATCCCTATGCTGACCCCGACCTGTTTTGAAAACGGCTGAAAGGAGTGTTTTCGGAGCCTTGCAGGACACAGCCGAACCGCCAGCTGCTGGCTGGCCGCCAAAAGCGGCATATAATCTTCACCCTTGCTTGCGGTACTGCAACGGCGTCTGTCCCGTCTGCTGGCGGAAGAAGCGGATGAAGAATGAGGGCGTGGCAAAACCCAGCGTCTCGGCCACCTCTGCAACGGGCATCTGCGTATGGTGCAGCAGCACCTTTGCCTCGCGCAACAGCGCCCGGTCAATCCACTGGAGGACGGTCAAACCACTCTCACGCTTGACAAGTGCGCTCATATAGTTGGTCGACACACACAACCGATCTGCATAGAAATCGATGGGGTGTTTGACACGTCCCTCCTGGCTGAGCAAATGCAAAAAACGATGCATGAACGCACCTCCGCGCGACAACGGTTCCTCCTGCCGCAAGCTGAACATGTCGAGTATCAACGCATCGAAGAAATGGACTATTATATCGGTGACGACGGGATTGCGGTCAAACTGGTCGAAAATCATCGCCAGATATTGGTTTGCCCGTGCAAATGCCACGCTGTCGCTACTCAGCACAAAACTCTCCACAGAACCCTGTATCTGTGGTATTTTGCGGAATACGACAGCACTGATTATGCAATCGCTACTGGCACTCTCAAAGAGCATCATAGTCTCCGGTAGTATAACTGCAATGTCTCCTTCATGCAAAACGAGACGAACAAGGTCTATCTCGATATCCATCGTCCCATGCTGCACCAGAATGATGCGACCGTCGAGCGCACGATAGGGCTGGCCAAACAGGAAAAAGTCTGCATTCAACGAACTGGCATCCAGTATAATGCCATAGTCACCTGTGTATCGGTAGCCTTTGCGCACCAAGTCATTTATCGCCACCTTGGCATCAAGTTTCCGTATTTCCATATATTTGTTATAACGCATCATTTCTGCAATTATTATATACCATTCGTAGGAAATGGACATTTTTCCATCGGTTTATCGTATTTTATGCCATCTTTTAGTAGTATTTTTGCATCGTGAAAAAATCAAATAATCGATTAATGTTTAACTTTTAAAATACAACAAGTTATGGAAAACACAAACAAAGCAAAAGTGCTTCGCGCACGACTGATGGACCAACCCGAGGATTTCAAACGTCTCGGTATCAACCCCGACAAAGTGGAGAAATGGGAAGACGGACGCCGCACGCACACCGAGGAGGTGGGCAGCGAGGTGTGGTACTTCGATGGCACCATGGACGACGGCACCAAGTTTATGGTCGGCTACCGCCCCAAGTCGATGGATGGCATGACCAAGGCTGTCGACTCGCCCCACGTGAACATCTACGTCAAGAGTCCTGAAGGCAAGGAGTTCCGCGACGACATCGTCTATCCCGCCGCTGAGGGCACCTTCAGCCGCGAGCAATGCGACACCAAGGTGGGTCCCCACTGGTGCCGCGGTGACTTCAAGCACTACGACCTGCACTTCGAGCCTGTCCACGGCGTGGGTCTCGACCTGCACTACGACGCCCTCACCGAGCCCTTCCGCCAAGGCACCTCCTTGCTGGCCTTCGGCGACAACGACGAGTTCTATCACACCGACCTCGCCGTGCCCAAGAACCAGGTCAGCGGCCGCCTCTTCTACGACGGCGAGTGGCACGAGGTGAAGGGCCTCGGCTACCACGACCACCAGTGGATGAACACGATGCACTTTGCCCTCTACCACCACTGGCTGTGGGGACGCATGTACACCGACCTCTATACCATCTATATTTATGACTTCGTGGCTGCCCGCCAGTACGGCTACAAGCAGCTGCCTATGTTCGGCCTAATGGACAACAAGACCGGTAAGGTGGTCTTTATGACCGACGGCCACTTCGACCTCAAGACCCGTCTGGAGCCCGAGGTGCATCAGGGGCGCGAGTTCCCCAAGGAGAGCCACTACGTCTTCACTAACGCCGACGGTTCGCGCGCCGAGTTCGATGTTGAGTGGGAGGACCAGCTCGAGTTCTGGGACATGTACGAGATGGCCGGCGAAGAGCTCAAGCGCCGCTACGATGCCATCGGCATGCGCATGCAGTACTGCCGCTACTACGCCAAGGGCGGAGTCCGCTTCACTCCTGCCGGCGGCCAGACCCGCGAAGCCCACGGCGACATGATCTACGAATACGCCTACATGGGCATGCCCGACCCCGCCGCGCACGTCTGATGCGGCGCACCTATTATCGTTCCAAGGATGATACTGTTCCTCACAGAGTCATCCTTTTTCTCGTTCCAAGGATGACACTGATTCCACACAGAGTCATCCTTTTTTTCGATATTTACTTGTCCACTTGAAATACGTCACGCCACAGACACATCTTATTCCCTTTGCGGTATTCGGTGGGCGAGATGCCGGTGTGGGTCTTGAAGTATTTGCGGAAGGTGAACTGCTCGGGGAATCCGAGCCTGTCGGCCACCTCCTTCACCTGAAGGTCGCTCTGCATCAGCAGGTGTTTGGCCTGTCCGATGACGAAGAGATGAATCCACGGCATCGGAGTCTGCCCCGTGTGCTGCTGGATCAACGACGAGAAATGGCGCACCGACAGTGCAGCCTCGGCGGCATAGTCCGCCACTGTGCGCCGTTCGGCATAATGCTGCGACAGCGACAGCATGAAACCCACAAAGACCTGCTCGCTGCGCGAGGGCTTCTCCACAACAGGACGCCCAGCCGAAGCCAACTCGTAGAGCACTTCCAATATAGCCTGAATCCGCAACAGCGACACCAGACGGTCGTTCATCTGGCGGAAAATCTCGGACAATGGCCGTTGTGCCTCGCGGTCAGCTATGCGGCGTGCCGTGTCAATGACACGACGAACCATATCCGCATCGAGACCGATACAAGGAAGCGATGCGCTCACCGTCGGCATTATCTTAGGAAAAAACGCCGCCGTCTCACCCACAATGCGCTCTGCCTCCTCGACGATGACGCATTCCTCATAATCCTCACTCCGCTCTACCTCCACCGTCGGCAACATCGGCGTCACCACCGTCGCCATACCCGGCTCCACACGGCACAGACGAATGCCCACAATGCGCATCGCCGTTCCTTGCGTACATAGAATTATACCTACTTTTTGCCCCATAATTACTCAAAAAATAATCTGCAAAGATACGAAACAATTCCGACACCATACTTTTAGCCTAATATACCCAACCATTTGCTCTTTGTTGAGCGGCAAATCTGTTGTACTTTTGCAATTTGAAATTGTTTAAACAGTGGAGAAATTTAAACAAATAAGAATCAAAATACAATGAAAAAGATTGTCAACAACTGGGCCAATATTTCGGTCTTTCTGGCCGGTGCGGTCGCTCTGGTGGCCATCCTCGTGCCGATGGCCGATGTCACTCGTCTGCTCCTTGCAGCCAACATGGTACTGCTGCTCCATTTCTTTGAAGAGTTCGGCTGGCCGGGTGGCTTCCCCTATATGGGCATGAAGGTGCTAATGGGCAGCAACGAGATGGACCCCTCCAAATGGAACGTCAACAACCTCAGCTCGATGTACGGCAACTGGGGATTCCTGCTCTTGGTTTATGTGCTGCCGATCTTCTTGCCGGGCGTACGCTTCTTGACACTGGCGGCCTTCATGTTCCTCTTCGCCGAGGTGCTAATGCACTGCGTCCTCTTTCCCATTCGCCTGCGAACGCTCTACAATGCCGGACTCGTCACCTCGCTGGGTGCCGGAGCCATTGCCTGCTGCTACTTCTTCGGTGGCGTGTTCGACGGCTCCATGTTCGTCTGGTACGACTGGGTGCTGGCCGTCGTATGGTTTGCCGCAGTCTTCATCCTTAGTTTCCGCTCCAAACTCTATTGGAACCCCGGAAAGAAACCGGGGTACCCACTCTCGGAGCAGTCCGCATTCGGGCCATTCAAGAAATAGCCCTTGACGAGAACAAACCAATGATGCAATATCCGGGGAGGGACAAAAAAGCTGCCCAGCCCTCGGATATTGCATCCCTTTATCATCCTGGAACCCTCCATGTCGCTTCGGAATGCGGTCGCATCGGCTTACACAGCACCCACACCCGCATTATAGTGAGTTTTCAAGCAGGATACAATAAACTCGGCCTAATGGCGTTAATCAGTCTGTTGAACATTATTGTCAGTCTATATCAATCAACATAACACCTCCGAGACATGAACTCACATGACCTTTTCACCCGGCTGTTTCTAATCGTCTGTGGAGCCGTCCTCGCCATCCCTTCATACCTGCTGTGGCGCGAGCCACTCACTCTCGGCATCTGGCCTCATGATTTCAATGGCTGGCTGGGCCTCATCCTAATGCCGCTCTTCTCAATCATCGCATTCCTCTACGGTGTCTTCTATCGCCGTGCCGCCCAACTGGACGAAACGCTCCAAGACGAGATGGACAACAAAACACGTCGCGGCAGACTTCTTTTCGACGTGATCTACTCTTTGATGTTCATCGTTTACGGCATAGGCACGGCGGAGTCCCACCTCGCCAAAGGCCTTCCCCTCACCACCACCCAACTCCTGTCATACGCCTTGCTGTTAGCGCTCTGGATAGGGGGAATCATCGTAACTCACAAGGTCGACGATGCCAGACTCCACGCCTTCTTCCAGCGCAAAGGCTGGCATAGGATAGACCGTCTCTTTTTCAAAGACGATGATTGCCAAGAATAACATCCGAAAATCCGAACACCCAAAAGGAAAGGAGGACACAGCTCAGGCCAAGTCCTCCTTTCGTTTGGTTGCGTCAAAGATGGCCAACACTTAGTCGTCATAGTCCATCAGCCGCCCGTTCTTATCGAACTCCAGCTCTATCATGTTCGACAGCTCCACTTCATAGCCGTGTCTGTCCTTGGAGATTTTCACTACCACCTGGTCAGGATGGCTGTTGGTCACAAACGTCATGATGCAAGCTGGCAGGATGGCCTGCGGAACACCGTCCATGTCGCGGTCCTCCACTTCTGTCCACTCACCCTTGGAAGTGAAATCGATGTTTGCCCCATCAGAGAAGATGACCTCATAATCCCGGTCAAAAATATTCTTGTCTCTCAACACCACCGACACAACCCTGTCAGGGTAATATGTCTTCACAAAGGTTTGCGCCGCCTGCGGAAGGGCAGCGTAGTCAACCACCTTTTTATCGGGTGTATCACAACTCCCGCATACAAACAACGCCGCCACAAATGCAGCCATAATACTGATTTTCTTCATAATAATGAGCATTTATATTCAACTAATACAAACCAAATATACAAACAATATTTCAATTAGCACAATTCTTTTTCTCCCAGCCACAGCCCATGCCAGACCTACAGTCTCCCCAGTTTTCCAAAACAACATCGCGGGCAGCAACAGGACGAGGACGGGATATGGCGTAAAAAACCAGCACAATAAAATGCACTCATCACCGTTATGAAAACAAAAAATCCAATACAATGAGCCAGAACAAGAACACCCAACTGAAGCGAGCCTTGCGGCTTCTTTTCCCCGAAGCCTTCTTCGACGAGATGCTCCGCCGCACCATCACCCGAAAGGATTGCGCCCGTCTTTTTCTTGGCAACTTCATCTTCTTTTCCCTCTTGACACTCCTCTCCATCCTCTACGAGCTATTCTTCACCCACAGTTTCCTTCCTGCCTACATACCCCTGTACCTTGGCTGCGACATCCTCCTGGCTTTTTTCTTTGCCTTCTTATCCTACTGCTGGATTCGCTTCCGCCAGCGCGACCGCAAGCATTTTTCAAAATACAATAATCACGATTCATCCATCGCACAATGAAACATTCTTTTTTAGCCCTCCTCACCGCAGCCCTGCTGGGCCGTTTCAACATCAGCGGTTCTAACCCCGACAAGAAACAGGACCCCCATGGGGCTCCGAAGTCCGAACTCAAAGCCTTCGACGTACAGAAGGAGTTCGAGAAGAACGGCTTCACCTTCTTCACCGAGAATCTCATTCTCTGCTCCGGCGACACCACCGCCAACAACGCCATGACCATCGGCTGGGGTTCCATCGGCAATTATCTTGGCCACAGTCGGCCCGCCGTCACCGTCTACGTGGCCCCGGCCCGCTACACCTACGAGTTCATGAACCGCTATCCCCGCTTCACCATCATGCAGTTCTCCAACCCCGACATTGCCAAGTACCTGGGTTCACACAGCGGTCGCGATGGCGACAAGGCCGCCGCTCTTGGTCTCCACGTCTCCTACACCGAGCACGGCACCCCCTACTACACCGAAGCCGACATGGTGATAGAATGTGAAATCATGACCGCCTGGCACCAGACCCCTTCCGACTTCCGCAACGACACTCCCAAGAAATGGTATGCCGACTTCCGCGCCGGTGTCCACGCCATCTATATCGGCGAAGTCATCGGAGCCTGGAAACGATAGATAAACAGACTTTTTAACATCCAAACAATCAATCATCACTCACCTTTCACCACTTCTTCAATGAACATATCCGTCTTCTGTGGAGCCACACTTCCCAGCAACATCCAATTCATCCAAGCCGCCGAGCTGCTCGGCCAGCTCATTGCCCAAGGGGGCCACACACTCCTCTATGGCGGCAGCAATCTCGGCCTTATGGGTACCGTAAGCGGTGCCGCCCTCCAGCACGGCGGCCACGTCGTGGGGGTCATCCCCTCCTTCTTCTCCGAGGAGATTATCCTCTCCCAGCCCGTCAGCGAGCTGGTGCGTGTCGCCTCCATCGCCGAGCGCAAAGAATATCTCATCGCTCACAGCGACGCCTTTATCGCCCTCCCCGGCGGCATCGGCACCCTCGACGAAATCTTCGAAGTCCTTGTCGCCAACCAACTGGGGCAGTGCAGCAAACCCATGGGCCTGCTCAACACCCTCAATTTCTTCGACCCCCAGATGGAGATGCTCCGCCACATGCAAGGCGAGGGTTTCTACAACCTCACCGACGCCCGCTATCTCTTTGTCGACTCGCAGCCCGACATCCTCTTGCAGATGCTGGCCTCTTTCGTCCCAACACCCGCCGACGACCTCATCGCCCGCCGCCTCCGCTCCAAAGCCTGACCCCTCCCGCCATGCCACAAGGCTACATCCTCACCAAGTCCAAATACATCCGTGGCCTACAGTGCGACCGTGCTCTGTGGCTCGATGTTTTTAACCCCAAGCTGGCACGCTACTCCACCGAGCAGATGCGCCGTTTCGACCAAGGGCGTGAATTCGAATACTCCTTCAAAGCCACCTTCCCCGACGGCATCGACATCAGCGCACAGCTCAAACGCGACACCAGCGCCTACCCCGTCCTTACCGCACAACTGTTAGACACCCACGACACCGTCGACCTCTTCGAAGCGGGCTTCCTCTACAACGACGTGCTCGTGCTGGCCGACGTAGTGCACCTCCGTCCCGACGGCTCGCTCGACATCTACGAAGTCAAGTCCGGCAGCACCCTCAGCGACACCTACCGCCGCGATGCCGCCTTGCAGCACTACGTCATCTCCCATTGCCGACAAATCAACAGCTTCAACATCGTCCATAAAGCCCGCACCGCCCCCTCCGACAGCCCCGATTCCTCATCCTCACCCTTCTCCACCATCGACCTCACCGCCGACCTCCAAGCCCAACACACCGAAATCGAGCACCACATCACCGTCATGAAAGACATCCTCACCCACGGCGAACCCGCCACCCCCCCCGGCCCCCACTGCCTCACCCCCTACCCCTGCCCCTACCAGCACTACTGCGCCCAAGGCATCCGCCAGATGTCACTGTTCTAAAAAAAAGGTGCCTACAACAAGGCACCTCTCTATAATTGTACTTTTCTCTTTGAACCCATCATCTACCATCACTGAACGGCCGCAGATTCTGTTGCGGATGGCACAGTGCTGTCATCATCCACATCGTATGGCTTAGTACTATGCTCATACAGGTATTCGGGGTCGAAATCCACTCCGTTGTACCATTCGAGCGTCTCTCTCGTAAGGGCAAACTGCATAAACTTCTTATGGTCCAACAGCTCCTCAAAGAAATGTCTTCCCCTCATCAAAGGCTCAAAATCAACAATTCGCTTCTCGTTCCCGTCAAACTCAAGCAACATAGTGTAGTCATGCAGATATTCCACAGCTGTCACGCATCTGATTTTTTGTTCTGTACACCTATTGCCAGTCATTTCCTGTCATTTTTCAAAAACACCTTACAAAGATACAACTTTTTTTCTAACCGCAGGAAAAAAATGATTCCCCCACCTCTCAGCACCACCCCAGCGCAGCGATGGCCGCACGGTAGTTTCTCAGGCTTCCGCTCTTCATGATGGCTTTGTATTGCTTCTTGTCTAACAGCGGTGTCTGATACTCCCAGAAGGCATGCAACCGCGCCAATATCTGGCTGTCGCCCTGCAACACCGAGCAGGCATAATCGTAAATCCTCCGGTGCATCTCGCCCACCACAACCTGTGGTTCTCCCCCACCCATCAGCCAAGGCCGTGCCAACAGCCCGCGCCCCAGCATCACCCCTTTCAGCTTCGGCCAACGAGCCATTACCCCCTCCACATCCGCCATAGTAAGCAAGTCGCCGTTATACACTACAGGGTGATGACACTCAGCCATAAACCGCTCAAACGCCTCCCTATCCGGCTCTCCCTTATACTGCTGCTTGCCCAGACGGGGATGCAGCACCACATGCTCCAACGGCATTTCATCCAACACCGGCAACAACCTCATGCACTCACTCGCATCCTCCTGCCCAAGGCGCATCTTCACCGAAAACCGCACCTCTTTCCGTCGCCTCATCTCCTCCCCCATCGCTGCCACCAACTCCTCGTGCGCCAACAGTCCGCTACCCCGGCCGGACTTCACCTGCATCGGGAACGGGCATCCCATGTTCAAGTCGATGCGCCGCCAGCCCGCCGTCTCCACGACATCGCACAACCGCGCAAACTCATCACCGTCGTGCGCAATCACCTGTGGCACCGTCGGCACACCCTCATTCCGCGCCTTGTCGATATCGCGCAAATCCTTCCGCCGCAGCTCGCCGCCCTCAATCCGCACAAAGGGCGTATAATACTCCGTCACCCCTCCTGCCACCTCGCTATGCGCCTTGCGGTACACGCAGTCGGTATAGCCCTGCAGCGGGGCAAAAGCCACATAAAAGCTCCCAGGCTCCATCAACTAAAACGAATAGCGCACATGCAGCAGCACCTGCCATGCCGACAGCAGGTTGGCATACACATTCCACTTCGGTTCGGCAAAGGTATACTTCCCTTCCTTGTACTCCAGCACCGTCTGGCTGGAAATTTGCTTGTAGGTGTCCCACTCGCTGTTCAGCAGGTTGGCCACATTGTTGATGTCGGCTCCCACTTCAAGCGTAGTGGTGTGACCAAAGGCGCGGAAATAGAACTCCTGACACACCTTTATGTCCAGCCGGTTATGCCACGGTGCCGTCATGGCCCCGCGCCGTGTATACTCGCCACGGTGGCGGCTCAGATAGCGGTCGGAGGCAATATAATCGGCAAAGGCCGTGCGGTTCTCATCGCTCACAAACGGCATTTCGGCCAGCTCCTCGTCGGTGGGTACATACATCAGGCGCGACGCGCTGATGCCGCCCACATTGTTCATCAGATACGACAGGCCCGAATAGCCCCAGCCGTTCACCATGCCCACATTATAGCCTTCGTAGAAGAGCCCAATGCGTGTAGCCGTGTGGCGGCCTTCGGGGATGAGATAGTTGGCCGATGCTATCACCCGGTGCGGGGCCACAAAGGCGGTATAGCCCAGCTCCGGGCTGTTGTCGCCGTTCACGTTGCTGGTCTGCGAAAGCGTATACACCGCGTCACCGCCGCCGTCCTGCACCGAGAGGGAGTTGCTGTAAGTATAGGCAGCCATCACATCCAGCCCAAAGCCGAAATGCTTCTCGGCCTGAGCCACTACAGAGAAATAGCGTCCGTGCAATCCCTCGGCATTGCGGAGCCGATAGCCGTGCACCCCATTGCCGATGCCCTCATCGCGATACGACGTGCGTCCCCCCGGCTCGCCGGGCAGCTGCAGCGAGTCGCCCTCGGCATAGCCCAGCGTGGTGGCCACCACCTCATGGTAGTTGTACGACAGGATTCCCTCCACCGTGCCTTTGATGCCCCACGGCAGCCGCACATCCATCGCCAGCGAACTCTTCCAGCTGGTGGGCATACGCAACTCTTTGTCCAGTATCACCGCACTCGACGGCAGCGCCGAGTTCTGACCCTCCGGCACACTGTTGATAATGTCCTCGCGACTGGGGGAGAACGGCACCACAGGGTTGTGCGTCTGCGTATTGGACACATATTGGTTTAACATGATATTAGAACTGGACAATGCATTGACAAACCACACATTGGGTATGCGACCAGTATAGAGGCCCGTGCCACCACGCAGCACCACCTTTCGGCCTTTGGCCACATCCCAGTTGAACCCCACACGGGGCGACACATTTATCCGCTCCTTGGGCATGTCGCCGGGATTCAGCCCCGCGAAACTGCTCTCGGGGTTTTCCTCGGCCATGCGGGCAAAGCCTTCATGATAGTTGTCGGTGGCAAAACGAATCATCGGCATCTCCAACCGCACACCCGCCGTGAGCTTGAAAAAGCGGCTGAACTCCACCTCGTCCTGCACATAGACCGAGGGCTGGAAATAGTTGAACACATACTCGGGCAGGGCTAAGCGGTCCTGCTGATTGGCGTATGCCACCATGAAAAGCACCGGGTCGCGGTGGCCCACAAAACTCTCCCACGAGTCGAACACATACCATCCCGCGCCGCCGGGCATATACACATTGCGCACATTGCTGTGCTCCACCTGCACTCCCGCCAGCAGATTGTGTATGCCCGTGGTGTAGCTCAACTCATCTGTCACGTTGAAAGTACTCACTTTGTTGGCGGTCATATAGGTGCTGGGGTCCAGTCCGAAGGTGGTATAGACGGCATACTTGCGGCTGCCGTCGGCGGCGGTGTAGGGCTCCAGAATGTCCACCGTGGGGAAATAGTCGCCATAGTGGCCGCGAGGCTCATTCTGATAGGACCACGTGGCCCGCAGCACGTTGTTCCCTTGTCCGTCCCACAGTCGGCTGTTCAGCTCTGCCGCCACCGACGAGAAGTCCTGATTCTTCGTATACCGTGCCGACTCGAACATCAGCGCATAGTCCGACAGGCGGCCCTCGCTGGTGCGGTTGAACGTATAGCGGTCGCCGCCCACTACGAACGGGGTGTTCGTTCCGCCCAGGCCGCTCATGCTGCTCGAAGCCTCGGCCAGGGTGGTGTGCGTATGGCTGAAACGGATATTGAAATGGTTGTCGCTGTTCACAATCCAGTCAAGGCGCGCCAGCAGTCGGTAGTCCGACGCATCGACGGCGTAGTTCTGATACCGCCCCGGGTCATATCCATACTCGTCAATCAAGTACTGCCTTATCGTGTCCATGCGGCCCACCGTAGGCCGGTTGTAGCCGTTGCCGCCCCAGGCGCCACCCTCAGCGCGGGCCTGGGCGTTGGCACCCTCCACACGCTCCGGCATATACTCGGCGTTGAGGAAGAAGAAAAGCTTGTCTTTCACAATAGGGCCGCTCAGCGTGAAGCCCGTCACGTTGCTCATCGTGTTGCCCTGCGACAGGGTTATGTCGCCCAGCCGCTGGCCGCTCAACCCCTTGCCTGTGTAGTAGTCATAGAGCGAGGCGTGCCATTCGTTGCCGCCCCGTTTGGTCACCATGTTAATGGCTCCGCCCTGGAAACCGCTGTGGCGCACATCGAACGGGGTGACGCTGACCGTCATTTGGTCTATCACGTCGAGCGAAAGCGGATTGCCACCCGCTGGCAGGCTGGTGCTGCCCAGCCCATAGGCGTTGTTGAAGGCGGCGCCGTCCACCGTCACTGTCGAGCTGCGGTAACTGCCACCGCCTACGGCGAAACTGCTGCCCGAGGTGGTGCCCTGCGGCGTGAGCCGCATCACATCGTTCAAGCTGCGCGTGGTGGTGGGCATGGCGTTGATGCCCTCACTGCTCACGAAGGTCGAAGCACCCGAATTCTGCACATCCATATTGGAACGCACCCCCTCGTCGCTCACCACCACCTCGCCCAGCGTGGTGCTGGCCAACCGCAACTCAAAGTCCACCTCCACACGGCCGCCCAGCGGCGCCGTCACATTGCCGAGCTCCGACGGACGGTAGCCCGTCATCTCGGCCTTCACCCTGTAAGGGCCTCCGGCCACAATGCCGTTGATACGGTAGCTTCCCTCCTGATTGGTGACTGCATGGTAGGCGAGTCCCGACGGTGTGTAGACGGCCGTAACCGTCACCCCCACTAACGGACCCATATCGTCCGTCACACGGCCCTCAATGGTCGATGTGGTGCTCTGCGCCACAACCAAGACCGGAAAAAACAGCCCCACCATGAAAACCAAGGCACCGGCCAACACTTTGCCATACAATTTCACAATCTTTTCAATTATACCCATAATACTCTAATTTACAATATTTTAATCACTGTTTTTCAAATCAAAACAAGATACAAAGATACAAATAATAACCAATACTTCGATTGCGTGTAGGCAAATTAACCAATTTTATAACCCATCACCCGAAACCGGCTTCCCGCCCACTCCGCAGGTCAGCCCACAACACCCTGCACCCCAATCCACCGCTGCCGCTGAGCCATTCCGCCTTTGCCCATCCGGTAAACCGCTATTGCGCCGCTGCCCTGCCCTACTTCCACCATCCGCCGCCACCGTCTCCACCGCCCCGTTCCCACCCCTCAAACTCAGCTCACAGCCATCACCGCCACTCCCCAACATCACCAAGCAGGGAGCTTGCACACTCTTTAAACCTTATAAAAACATTAAAAAAACAAGCAATTATCCATTAATGAGAGAATAAATGTATAATAAATGCAAAACAAATGTAAAATAAATAGAGGATAAGGAGCGAAGGAAGAGCGGAGGCAGAGCGAAGGAAGAGCGGAGGCAGAGCGAAGGCGGCCAGGGGGAGCTGGGGGTCTGCGGGGGGTGTGTTTTCCTGAAATCGCTTGACAGTTTTTTGCTGGTTAAACTGATTAGCTTGTCAAATTATCTGGTGCCGTACTGAATCGCTTGACAGGGGTGGTGACAATGGATAATGCAGAGCCATCCCTGA
>Ga0247611_10005656_pt1 | contig 16377 bp, 15 predicted proteins | sample 177DNAGHGhighgp2_FD_192422 | JGI IMG/M metagenome (GOLD analysis project Ga0247611, IMG submission 192422) | Sheep rumen microbial communities from Palmerston North, Manawatu-Wanganui, New Zealand - 1770 DNA GHGhigh gp2 | ecosystem: Host-associated > Mammals > Digestive system > Stomach > Rumen... | reverse complement strand
AAAAAGATGAAATAGAACAAAAAATAAAAACAATGCCATATTATTTTTGTGATTATGAAACAAATGTGCATTTTTTATCGCTAAAAAAGCTTAACAAAGAACACTCAAAGCTTTATCACGCAGGCGTTGTTTCAGGCTTTTTTGATTCCATAAATGGTAATAAAAGTTTCTTTGAATTTTCATTAAAGCTAGACAGCAACCCAGACTTTACAGCATCAGTTTTAATTTGTTTTTCTAGAGCGGTTCATAAACTGTTTTTAGAAGGGAAAGTTGGTTGCTTAACAGTTTTTGATATTCCGTTTAAATATTTATCAAATCTTTGTTATGATGACTTAATAAAAAAATATTTATAAAAAGAGGGGTTGAACCCCTTTTTTTATTATTTGTTTTTTAGTTCTTGCAAATGTGTAAGAGATATCAAAAGCCCAAGCTTGCCATATTCATAAGTGAGGCCTCCTTGCATATAGGCGGTGTATGGCGGAGTTATTGGACCATCACAACTAAGCTCTATTGTTGAACCAGAAATAAAGCTTCCACTTGCCATAATTTCTTTGTGTGGGTAACCAGGCATTTCACTAGGAATGAGTGTTACAAAATTTTCTAACGCAACTCCTTTTTGAATGCCTCGGCAAAATTCAATAAGTTCATTGTCACTATGAAGATTTATTGTTTGAACAATATCACATCTTGGGTCGTTATATTTTGGGCTGACGCTATAGCCAAGTTTTTCAAGCATATAACTTGCTAGAGTCATTGTTTTAAGGCTAGAGCAAACAACGCTTGGAGCGTGATAAATTCCTTTAAAAAATGATAAAAGTTGATTTAAGTTTGCTCCAACATCTTTTCCAACACAAGGGGCAGAAAATCTTTCGCTAACATCTTGTATGAGGTCTTTTCTTCCAACAATATATCCACCAGTTTTGGCTTGTCCCGCACCCAAGTTTTTCATAAGTGAACCAACCAAGATATCAACTCCAACTTCGGTTGGCTCAACCTTTTCAACAAAATCTCCATAGCAGTTATCAATCATAATAATAACATCGCTATCAATTTCTTTTATCTTTTTGCAAACTTTTGCTATTTTTTCAACACTTAGGCTAAGCCTTTGGCTGTATCCTCTTGAGCGTTGGATTTCCACCATTTTAACTTTTGATTGCTTAAGCCTTTTTGTTATCTTTTCTATATCAAAATCATTGTTAACTAGGTCTATTTGTTCATATTTAACTCCGTGAGCCATAAGACTATTGTGGCTGTTTCCGCTAATCCCAATAATGCCTTTTAATGAATCATAAGGCTCGCCAGATATTGATATCAAAGTGTCGCCGTGCTTTAAAAGCCCAAAAAAAGTTAAAGATAATGCGTGAGTGCCAGACATTATTTGAGGGCGGACCAAAGCATCTTCTGTGTGGAATATTTCACTATAAACTTGTTCAAGTTTTTCTCGTCCTCGGTCATAATATCCATAACCTGTGTTTTCACAAAAATCAGTGCAGGTTAATTTAACATTTTGAAAAGCTTTTAAAACCTTTGCGCTATTATATAGGCAAATTTCATCAAACTTTTTCCAAACCTCAGCTAAATTTTTTTCTGCTTCTTCACTTAATTTTACTAAATCTTTTGAAATATTTAACTCATTAAACATTTTTTCACCTCAATTTTTATTTTATCATAAAGTTTTTGAGATGTAAACATAAAATTAGTGTTTGACAAGACCAATAGCAAATGATATAATGGCACTTATACACATAAAAAGAGAAGATAAAAATGGAAGAAAAAATGCAAGAACAAATTATAGAAAATGAAATAGTTGATAGCGAAGAAAATATCGCAAATGTTGAGGCTAAAGAAAGCACACCACAAAAGAAGCAAAATTTTTTGGTAAGGCTTTGGAAGTATTATTCAACTTATGAAAAGATATGGCTAATTTCAATTTGCTCACTTGGAATACTGTTTGGAATTTTATATCCAGATGACCCAAGTTCGCCAACTTGGATTAGGGTGGTTGAAATTATAGCAATAGTTGGAGGATGTTCGTGTGAACTACTTTTAAGCAAACAATCAAAATGGGCTTTTATAGTGTCTTTTATTTTATATGACACCACACAAACAATCGTTTACTTTTTTAATGGATTTTATATAAGTGCTTTGTTTGAACTAATATTCTGGATTCCTATGCTTTTTATATCTTTTTTCTCTTGGGAAAAGTGGCAAGATAAAGATAATAAAACATTAACTTCAGTTAAGCAATTTAACTATAAAAAAGAAATAGCTATTTTTATTGCTATGCTTTGTGTGTCTGTAGCTGTTGGAGCAATTTTCACCAGCATTGGAGCAATAGCTGAAGGGCTTTCAGATTGGTGGTATTTGGATGCTTTGGCAAATACATTTAGCGTTTGTAACGGACTATTCTTGCTGTTTAGATACAAAGAACAATGGATTCCTTGGATTGGCGTGGCGATTGTTGAGGCAATTATGTGGAGCTTAAGTGGACAATATATTATGCTTATTTTATCACTAGGCTATTTGATGAATTCAACTTATGGATTTATAAAGTGGCAAAGTTATATCAAAAAACAAAAAAAGCAGGAACAAGAAATTAAACAAGCTTAAAAGTATATTAAAAAATTTTTCTTGACAAATTTAGTGAAATATTATAAAATTTAGGAATAAATTAGGGAGAATGATAATTATGGAAATTTCAGACATTAAAAAAGGTATGCATGTTATTATTGATGGCGATTTATATAGAGTTGTTGATTTTTTGCATGTAAAACCAGGAAAAGGTTCAGCCTTTATGCAAACAAAAATAAAGAACATAAAAACAGGTGCAACTATTGACCGTAACTTTAACACAAACTATAAAATTGAGCAAGCCAACATAACAAGGCAAAATATGCAATATCTTTATAATGATGGGCAAACTTATTATTTTATGGATAACCAAACTTATGAACAAATGGAAATTCCAGCAGATAGAATTGGAGAAAACAAAAACTATCTTATAGACAATTTGTCTGTTGATGTTGAAAGCTTAAATGGTGAACTTTTGGGAATTAAAATTCCAGAAAAACTTGAAATGAAAATTGTTTCAATCGATATGAGTTCAACTTCTGGAAGTTCTTCAAACCAAACAAAAGATGCTGTGATGGAAACTGGACTTGTTGTTAAAGTTCCAATGTTTATTAACGAAGGGGAAACAATAATAGTAACCACAGCAGACGGAAAATATTATTCAAGAGGTTAATTTAAAAGGGCTTTTTTAGCTCTTTTTTTGAAGGAGAAAATATGGATAGGAAAGTTGTTTTGATAACTGGTGGAAATAGGGGAATAGGCAAAAAAACAGCCCAGATTTTTGCTGAAAATAATTTTGATGTTGTTATAACTTATAACACACAAAAAGATTTAGCCCAAAAAGTTCAAAAAGAGATAGAAAGTTTTGGGGTTGTATGCTTTATCAAAAAATGTGATATATCAAACGAGAGTGATGTTAAGTCGCTTTTTGATGATGTTATAAAAAAATTTAACAAGATTGATGTGTTGGTAAATAATGCAGGAATTGCAATAGATACATTATTTTGTGATAAAACGGCTGAGAATTTTAAAAAGACACTAGATGTTAACTTGGTTGGAACATTTTTGGTTTCTAAATATTTTGGTGAAGAGATGTTTAAGCAAAAATCAGGAAAAATTGTAAACATAGCAAGCACAAACGGAATAAACACATACTTTCCTATGTGCTTAGATTATGATGCGTCAAAAGCGGGAATAATTTCACTAACTCACAACTTGGCTATGCAATTTAGCCCATATATAAATGTTAATTGTGTAGCTCCAGGATTTATTGCAACAGAGAGCGAAATAAAAGATATGGACAATGATTTTATAAAAAGTGAAGAAGAAAAAATATTTAAAAAGAGGGCAGGAACAGAAGAAGATGTTGCAAATTTGATTTTCTTTTTATCATCAGACAAGGCAGATTTTATAAATAGTGAAGTTATAAGAATTGATGGCGGAATGTATGGCGAATAATAAAAAAGCTAACATATAAAAAACTATATTTAAAAATAAAAAAAGAGCATATAAAAATATGTTCTTTTTGTTTTTTGTTTGTTTTATTATATTTTTAAAATATCCAACAATCCCTCTAAAGCTGAATACATTTCTTGTTCTTCTTCATCCATATTGTCTTGTCTTGCTGAAAGAAGTGATTCAATTTCTTCAATAAGTTCTTCTCTTTCTCTTATTGCGTCTTCATCATCGCTATCGTTTTTCATCAATGCTTTTGAACGCTTTGAAATTGCTGCCAATCTCTTTTTCATTTGAACCTTTGAAAGTCTAACAGGAGGGTTATATTCCACATCAATTTCAATTGCTTCATCAAACATATGGTCATTTCCAGTGACATCTGGAGTTTTTATTGTGGTTAAAGTTATTCCACCAGAACGCAAAAAGCTTAGAAGGGGAACAAGGTCACCAGCTCCAGCCATAAAGCAATATTCATCAATGTGTTCAGCAGTGTAATAAAGCCTTACAGCATCAACAAAAATTCTGGTGTCTAATTGAGATTTTGCTCTCTTCTTAAATCTCATTGTTGGGGCAGATTCAAAGCCATATTCTTCAATGATATCTCCAAATTTTATGTGTTTTCTTTCGTTAAAACCATAAACTTTAACAAAAGTTAAACGACCTCTTTTTCTTAAAGCTTTTAAAATACTTTCAAAAACAGGCAAACTTACTTTTGCGTTGTCTATGTCAATAAATAGTGCAATGTTACTCATTTTTTCATCTCCTAATTTTTAATTTCTCTTTTATAATAGAACAAATATTGTTGTGCTATTCCTGATAAATCTCCAAAAGTTTCAACAAGTTTTTTTCTCATTTTTATTCTGTTTGTTTCCGTTTCAAAATAGTCGTTATAAACTTTCGCTATCCAAGTGTCCACAGGGAACACTTTTTTGTGTTCTAGTCCAAACAATAGAACACAATCAGCAACTTTTGGGCCCACTCCAGCAAGATTTAAAAGCTTTTGTTTTGCTTCCTCTGTTGGAATAAGTTTTAATTGTTCCAAGCCAAACCCATTTTTTAATTCTTTTATTGTTTTAACAAGATAGGGTGCTCGGTAACCTGTTCCAGCCAATATAAAATCTTTTTCTGTTATTTTTGAAAGTTCATCAAGTGTTGGAAAGGCAAACAAGTTTTCATCTAATTTTTTACCAAAATGCTCACAAATATAATTTACGCTTTTTTTAATTCTTGAAATATTGTTGTTTGCTGAAATTATAAAGCAAATAAGAGTTTCAAGAGGTTGTTGCTTTAAAATTCTAACACCTTTAGAAAATTCTAATGCTGGACGCATATAACTAAACTTACTTAGTTCTGTTTGTATTATATCATAATTTGTTTGAAAGTCAAAGAAATTTTCAAAATATTTTAAATTTTTGCTCTTTAATATGTATTTTTTGTCATCTAACTGACAAATTTTAGCCACTTTATCACCACTTTGAACAATCCATTCATTTTTTATTTGCTTAAATCTAAACATTTGTCCGCTTTCTAAAATTGATTTTATATCAAAGGTGTTACTTTCTGTTATTTCTATTTTATCTTCATAAATTTTGTATTTCATAATTTTCCTCTTTTTTAAAAATATCATAAAATAAAAAAATGAGCAACAAAAATCCCCACATAGCTTTGTGGGGATTTATAACTTTTTTGTGGTCTTACAATGTAAGGGCGAATTGTAATTAGATTTTATATCGCAAAAATTTTATAGAGGTGGCTGATTTTTTCTTGTGTATAAACAAATCTGTTAACAAAAAAGTTACATAGTCAGTATATTTATTTATTTTTCTTTTTGTTACAAAAATAAAATTTTTTTGTTTGATTTTTTATTCTGGTGTGTTATAATAATTTTATGAACGAAAAATTAAGAAAGCATTTAAAAAGTTTGTTAAACATTCCCAATGTGTTAACGGTTATAAGGCTAATATGTGTGCCAATTTTTTTGGTTATGTTTTTTGTTTTTAAACCAAATTATTTGCCTGCACTTTGTGTTTTTGTGGTTGCTAGTTTTACTGATTTGTTGGATGGCTTTTTGGCAAGAAAACTTAATCAAATAACTCCAGCAGGAATTGTTTTGGACCCTCTTGCAGACAAATTGTTAAAATCATCAACATTGTTTTGCTTGGCTTATGATGGCATAATTGCGTGGTGGTTTTTTGGAATAATCCTTGCGGTTGATTTGGCAATGATTTTGATGGGCACTTTCTTGTTTGGAAAAAATATAACAATTCCAAGCAATATTATAGGAAAAACTGGAACTTTGGTTATCACAGTAGGTATTATTTTGAGTTTCTTTCCTTCAGTTTTTGCCCCTTGGTATGAATATGTTTTGTATGCAGGGTTTGGAGTTATCTTTTCTAGCGTTGTTTTGTATATCAGCCTAAATTATAAAAAGGTTATAAGCACATTAAAAAAGCAAAAAGAAGATAATTTATCAGCCGAAGAAAGTGAAGATGAAGAACAAATTTTTTAAAATGATAAACACATATTATATTTGTTTTAAAAAGTTTAAGTAGTCTATTGCAAAAAATTTGTTTTTATGATATAATCATTCAAGAAAAGAGGAGAACAAAAATATGAATTTTAGTTTATTGGGTGCCGAAGTTGGAGAAAGAAATTGGGCAACATATTTATCTGAACCCATAATTATTCTAGCGGTTGTGGTTTTGATTATTGGGCTGGTTATAATGGCATTAGCAAAAACTCTAGCATATAGAAGAGATAAAACAGTTGATTCATTAACATATAAACAAACAGACACATACAAAATAACAATGATTGTTGGGGGCATTATAACTTTTGTTGGACTGGTTATAATGATAATTGGAACACTATCATTAGTTCTCAATTTTTAATTCAGCAAAAATTTATAAAATAAGCCAAAATAAGTCAAAGACGCTAAAATTTTTTAGCGTCTTTTTTGTTTTAAATTTTGTAAAATAAAAATATGATTGTTTATATTGAAATGGTTCTATTAGAAAATATGTTAATAGATGGCTTAATTTTATATTTAGTTTTAAAAAGTTTGGCGTTAACCCATAGGTGGTATAAACTTATTCTTTCTAGTTTTGTGGGTGCGGTGTTTGCGGTTTTTAGTGTTTATTTATCTTTTGGGGTGTTTAACATTTTTATAAAGATAGCAGTTGCCATTTTTATGTGCTTTTTAATTGAGCTAAATTTTAAGAAAATATTTTTAAAAACACTATTATTTGTTTTATATACATTTTTGTTTGGCGGGGCAATTATTGCATTGTTTAGCTTTTTGGGAATAAAAGGAATGGGGGGTATGAATTTTTCATATAATTCAAACATTCCTGTTGGAGGAATTTTGGCAACAAGTGTAATTTTGTTTTTGTTTTTAACCAATATTTTAAAAAAGTTTTATATCAAGAAAAACATACAAAAATTTTTGTATGATATCACAATAAAGTTAAACAACAAAGTTGCAAAACTAAAAGGCTTTTTAGACACAGGAAACACTCTTATAACAAAACAAGGCAAGCCCGTTTTGATGATATGTGAAGAAAAACTTAAAAACTGGTTTTCAGATGATGATAGAATAAATTTTTTGCTTAAAAAATATTCAAAATTAAACAATCCACAAATTATGAAAGTAAGCAGTATTTCGGGATTTAAAAACATTTTGGTTTTTGATGCTGAAAAATGTTTTTTCAATAATAAAAACATAGATGTTTGTGTTGGGGTGAGTGAAGACAAATTTTTTAAAAATAAGGGATTTGATGTGATTTTAAGTCCTAAAATAATGGAGGTTTGATATGATTGAAAAATTGTTAAAAAAAGTGTTTGGAAAATTTTTTGAAAATAACATATTTTCAAATGAAAGAGATATGCTTTTGTTTTTATGCTCAAATGAAAGTTTGCCTAATCCTATGAAAGAAGAGGAAGAAAATGAGTGTTTAATTAGGCTTGTTAATGGCGACAAAAATGCCAAAAATGAACTAATAGAGCGAAATTTGAGGCTGGTTGTTTATATCGCTAAAAAATTTGAAAATAGTGGAGTGGAATTAGAAGATTTAATTTCTGTTGGAAGCATTGGCTTAATTAAAGCAGTTACAACATTTAACTTAGACAAAAAAATAAAACTAGCAACTTATGCCAGTAGGTGCATTGAAAATGAAATTTTAATGTATTTAAGAAAGGCATCAAAACAAAGAAAAGAAACTTCACTAGACAAACCATTATCTTTTGATGGTGATGGCAATGAGCTTTTGCTATCTGATGTTTTGGGTGTTGACCCAGATGAAGTTTTTTCGTATTTGGACACCAGTGTTGAAAAGGAGGCAATACATAAAGTTTTAACAGAACTAAACAAAAAAGAACAGCAAATTGTAAAGCTTAGGTTTGGACTTGGCGAAGAAAAAGAACGAACACAAAAAGAGGTTGCCGACCTTTTAAATATTTCACAAAGTTATATATCAAGAATAGAAAAAAAGATTTTGGTTAAAATGAAAAAAAATATAACTAAACATTTATAGTTATATTAAATATTTTTTAACAACTTTTAAAGCATTTTTTTCCAGCCTACTAACTTGAGCTTGACTTATACCAACTTCTTCACTAACTTCAATTTGAGTTTTGCCTAAATAATATCTAAGAATAAGTATTCTCTTTTCACGACTGTCTAGTTCATTTAAGGCATCTTTTATAGAGACATTGTCTATCCATTTTTCACAGCTGGTGTATTCATCTTGAATAAATTCTCCCAAACTTGCAACATCATTATCATCGCTATAAACTGGTTCATCAAGACTCATTGGCTCACTTATGGCATCCATGGCACACGCAACTTCATAATATGGAGTGTTTAATTCTAGGGCTATTTCATCAAGGCTTGCTTCTCTTTGAGTGCGGGCTTCAATTTTTTCTCTTGCTTGAAGTGCTTGATAAGCAATATCTCTTAGGCTTCTGCTAACTCGCAAAGGGGAGTCATCTCTTAAAAACCTTCTAATTTCTCCAATAATCATTGGAACTGCATAAGTCGAAAATTTAACATTTAGGGTAGTGTCAAAATTGTCAATGGCTTTAATAAGCCCAACGCAACCAACTTGAAATAAGTCATCAGTGTATTGCTTTTTTTTATATAAAAATTTTTGAATAACAGACAAAACAAGTTTCATATTTGCGTAAATAAATTCTTGTTTGGCGCTGTCATCACCTTGTTTTATTTTTATCATAAGCTGTTGCATTTGTTCTGGGTTTAGGGTGGGGAGCTTGTTGGTGTTCACTCCACAAATATAAACTTTGCTAGGCATTTTTTCCTCCTACAAAAGTAGGATTAACAAAACATAAAAGAAAATTCAAAAAAATAAAAAATGGTTATAAAAAATCATTTTATAAAAAGCAAAAATTTAATAAAAAAATTGAAAAAATCAACCATTTTTAGACAAAATCGACCATTTTTAGAAAATAATTTTAGAATAATATTTAATTTTTATGAAAAAGTGCTTTAAAATGTTTGTTTTTTAAAAATATTTATATTAACTTTTGTTTTATTCACAAAAAAGGAGAAAAATAAATGTGCTTAGCATTTTTTATAGGTAAAAATCAACAATTAAATGAAAGGATTGAAAAGTTTTGTCTTCAAAATGAAATAAAATTATTAAAACAAGTTGATATTAAAGATGCAAAAAATTGTTTGGAAATATTGGAACCAGATTTTTTGTTTGTGGAACAAGGTGTTGAAAATTCCGCTAATTTTGTTGAGTTTGTCAATCAAAATCACTCTTCAAAAACAATTTTATTTAATGATTTGTGTTTAGGTGATAAAAATAATTGTGGTGCTATTAAAACACTATCTTATGATTTTGTGTTTTCTGATTTAAAAAATATTATGAGTGAAAAGGAGCATTTTTGTTTAGATAAAAATTTAAACAATTTTTTAAATCTTCAAAATGCTGTTTCTGCTTTTTGTTTGGAGGTTGGAATAATGCCAAATCTTTCAGGTTATAGATATTTAGTTGCGGCGATAATGTTTGTTATTTCTGATGCTGAAAAATATCGTGGGCTTACAAAAAATTTGTATCCAGCAATCGCTGAAAAATTTGGAGTTAATTCTTGCGTGGTTGAACGAACAATAAGGCACGCACTACTTGTTGCGGGGCAGAGCGGAAAACTTATGAAACTGAATGAGCTTATAAAAATTGATGTTTTCACAAAAAATGATAAAATAAGCAATGGACAATTCATCTCAATAGTTGCTGATAGGTTTTTGTTTGATTTTAAACTTATGAATGGAAAAAATAATTTAGCGTATTTTAATTAAAAAAAGATAATATATTATTAAAAACAAAAAAGCGGGGTAGTCCACTTTTTATATAATTTAAATTGACCATTATTTTATGAATCATAATCATAAGGAATTTTGTTTTTCTTTTCGCCTTTAAAGTTTAAAATATAACCATCTTCAACTTGGCGCCACCATCTGGGGTCTTTGCTTGGGAGTTCGTCCCAAACAGTTTCCATTGTTCCAAAACCACTCTCAATAAATTCTAAATCTTTAATTTTTATTGGAATGATTATATCATCTTTAATCATATTTTTATCGATAAAACAAACTTCAAAATCATTATCTCTAATCTCGGCAGAAATAATGTCACCAATCATTCCTTTTTTAACTTCCCATTCCAAATATTCTGGTCTATCATTTATAACTTTAACTTTATCATAAATTATCACTCTGTTTATCCTCCTAGAAGTAGAACAATCCACCTGACTGGTAGCGGGGGCTGGGTGAGGACCTAGCGTCCAACGAGCGTGGAAGAGAGGTGCTTGCACATATAAGCCACGCAAAGTTGCCTTTCCGTCGCTGGTTGTGCAAAACATTGCACAAGCACGCATAGCGTGTGAATCCAGCCACTGCAAAATAAAAAAAGTGGACCAAATCCACCTTGACTGGTAGCGGGGGCTGGATTCGAACCAGCGACCTTTGGGTTATGAGCCCAACGAGCTACCGAGCTGCTCTACCCCGCGATATAATTTAAGTTTAACACATAAAATATTATATGTCAACAGTTTTTAAAAAATAACTAAAATTTAATTTTTTTATATTTTAGCTTTGTGGCATAGCCTCCACGAATGTGTTTTTCTTGATTGTTTTTATTTAACAAATATTGAACTTTTAAAAATAATTGATAATCAATTTTTTTAAGTTTTTTGTGAAGATAAATATGCATAGCACTTTTTGAAACGCAAAAATAATTTGCTGTTTTTCTGACTGTGCTTTTTTGTTTTATAAAAAAATTAGCAAATTCCAAAATTCTTGAGTTTGTCATATTTAAAAAGTATGATTTTATACAACAAAATATGACAAATTAAAACAAAAAAATCCAATTAAAATTTTGGACTTTTTAAGTGTTTGTTTGTGTGATTGTTTGATTTTATAATCACTTTAATAACATTTTTATAAGTTGGGTTTTCTGAAATTGTGTGAGTGTCTTTGATTTCTTCAGCTAGTTCTTTCACTTTTCTGTTAGTCTTAAAAATTTTGACCTCTTCAGAAACATTAAATCTTTTTAGCATAAAACACAAGCTGGTGTTTAAGCTTTGATATATTATTCGTTTGTCTGTAATGCCTTCAAGTGGGACACGAACACCATCTTTAGCTGCCAATTTTTTAACAAAAGTTGGTTTGGTTGATTCTGGAGTTTTTTTAAAGCGATCATTTGCGTTTATTGCGTGCAAATGTGGAAATGGAGTTATATAAGATAGTCCAAAGTTGTTTTTATTTTTTTCATCTTTAACTCTCTCTAAAAACTTAAGATATTCGCTATAATCAAAATCCGGAGTTATATTGTGTTCTTTTCTTTGTTTTATTATTTCTTTTACTGTGTAAAAATTTTCTTTATGAAAGCATTCACTATTGTTATCTAGGCGTGCCAAAAAAATATGACCATCAGCCTTTCCGTCAATTATTCCATAAATTGAAATAGAGTAGTGTTCTGGGTTATGTTTATAAGTTGTGATGCTTATTTCATACAAACCAGGAATTTTCTTGTCATCTTTGGGCTCTTTTTCTAAAAGTATTTCCGGAGCAATGGCGTAAAACACAGTTTTGTATTTTATATCAGCTTTTTTGGTTTTGCTATCTTCAATATAAGTTCCAAACTGCTGGCTATCAACAATAATTTTAGGGCATTTATACATTTCTGCCAACTGCTTGGGTGAAAAATCCATTGAATAAACTTGTAGATTGCTATTGTCCCTTGAAATAGGAATATTTGAAAGCTTATATGATTTGTCTATACCCTTCACGCTTTCAACCAAACTAATAACTTGTTGCTTTTTTGATGAGATTTTTAAATCTTTTATAAAAAATTTTTTTTCTTCTAAAAATCCTCTATCAGTTTCAGTTTCCGTTTTTAGTTTGTTGTGTTTGTGGGGAATAGGGTGTGTTTGTCGATTTTTTGTGATTGCATAATTCATTTTAGTTTTCCTCTATTTAATTCTAGCACATTTATTTTCAATTTTCAATAGTGGAATTTGATTTTGTTTGTTTTATATATTTTATATATAAAAAAATTTTTTTCAAAAAAACTCTTGACACTATTTTTTATGTATGTTATACTACTATAACTATTATTCTCAATTGATGTAGCTTAAAGTGTGGGGTTGTTTTGGTAATAATTAAAAAAATGAGTGAGTTTTTTAATGGCAATTGCCTATAATATGCGAAAAAAATGCAATATTCTTGTTGCATATTTTTTGCGTTTTAAAAGCTTTTAACTAGAAAAAATTGAGGAAATATAGCAAATCTAAGGGAGAGTTCCAAAAATGGCAGAAAAAACTTTAAATTGTAAAAAAGTAAAATGTGGAAAGGTTGAGCGTTTAAGTTTTGCTCGTATTGAAGAAAAATTTGAGGTGCCTTATCTTATTGCTGTTCAAAAAGAAACATACAAGCAATTTTTAGAGAAGGGTATTGGTGAGATTATTTCAGAATTTTCACCAATAGAAGATTTTAGTGGAAAGGTCGAACTTCAGTTTTTGGATTATTACATTGATTATAAGCAAGTTAAATATCCAATTTCTGAATATCGTAGGCGTGGTCTTAGCTATATGGCTCCAATAAGAGTTCATGCAAGACTTGTTAAAAAAGAAACTGGTGAAGCAAGCGATGTTCAAGATGTTTTGCTTGGAGATGTTCCTTTAATGACTCCAGAGGGGACTTTTTTAATTAGTGGTGTTGACCGTGTTATTGTTAGCCAGATTGTTAGAAGTCCTGGAGCTTATTATGAATCTATCGATGACAAAAACACAGGTAAAACAACTTACAAAAACACCCTTATTCCAACAAGGGGAACTTGGCTTGAGTTTGAACAAACTCAGTTAGACACATTAAGAGTTATAATTGATAGGAATGTTAAAGTTTCTATTGGAGTTTTGCTAAGAGGGTTTGGTCTTGGAACTGAACAAGAAATTGCAAAACTTTTTGGCAATAACCCATATATTATTGACACATTAGACAAAGAAATTCAAAAAACAGAAGAAGAAGCTTTGATTGAACTTTCTAAAAAACTTCGTCCAAGTGAACTTCCTTCTGCTGATGTTATAAGAAATTACATAAACAATATGTTTTTCACCAGACAGAGATATGACTTAGGAAAAGTTGGAAGATATAAGTTTGACAAAAAACTTAGTTTTGAAACCAGACTTGTTGGGCTTGTTTTGGCTGAAGATGTAACTCTTAAAAACAAATCAGTAATAGAAAAGAACACAAAGCTAACAGAAGAACAAGCAAAACAAATTCAAGACAGTGGAATAAATGAAGTTTATGTATTGCTTAAAAATGGCAAAAAACACCACATGAGAGGAAACAACAGAATAAATCTTGAAGCTGTTTTAAATTGTGATGCAAAAGAGCTTGGAATCACAGAAAAAGTTCATTTGCCACTTTTTAATGAGCTTATGAAAGGCAAAAAGACTAAAGAAGAAAAAATGCAAGCTGTTAGAGATAATGCTTTAGAGCTTATGAGCAGACATTTAACAATGGATGACATTTTGGCTTCAATTAGTTATCTTTTAGACTTAATGGTTGGCATTGGAACATTGGATGTTGTTGACCACTTGGCAAACAGAAGAATAAGCCCTGTTGGAGAGCTTGTTTCTATTGCTATGAACTCAGGTATGTCTAGGCTTGCAACTCTTGCCAGAGAAACAATGCAAGGGCAAGACTTAAATCAAGCAACACCATCTTCAATAATTTCTGCAAGACCAGTTAACAAAGCACTTTTAGACTTTATGAAAACAAGTCCACTATCTCAAGTTATGGACCAAGTTAACCCACTTTCAGAATTAACTCAAAAAAGAAAGGTTAGTGCGGTTGGACCTCGTGGAGTTAGCAAACAAAGAGCAACAGAAGAAGTTCGTGATATTCACTACACCCACTACGGAAGAATTTGTGCTATAGAAACACCTGAAGGTCAATCAATAGGTCTTATAAACTCCCTAGCAACTTACGCTAAAGTTAATGAATATGGATTTATTGAAACCCCATACAGAAAAGTTGACAAGAAAACAGGAAAAGTTGCTGATTCTATTGAATATTTGATGGCGGACAAAGAAGAAAAATGTAAGATAGCTCAAGCTATTGAACCACTTGACAAAGATGGAAGATTTGTTAACAAAACAGTTATTTGTCGTTATAAAGATAGGTTTATTGAAGTTCCTGCAAGTGAAATTGACTATGTTGATGTTTCACCAAAACAATTTATTTCAGCAGCAACTTCACTTATTCCATTCTTGGAAAGTGATGACACTGCCCGTGCGCTTTTGGGTTCTAACCAACAAAGACAAGCAGTTCCACTTTTAACAACAGAAACAGCAATTATTGGAACTGGATTCGAACACAAAATAGCAAAAGATAACGGTTCACTTGTTTTGAGTGACTGTGATGGAACAGTTAAATATGTTGATGCAAACAAAATTGTTATTGAAGATGAAGGCAAAAAAGAACATGAATATTTGCTTACAAAGTTTGCAAGGACCACCCAAGACACATGTTTAAACCAAAAACCAATTGTGTCTGTTGGAGAAAAGGTTTCTAGTGGTGACACAATAGCTGATGGTTTTGCAACAAAAGATGGTGAACTTGCTTTGGGTAAGAACTGTTTGGTTGCATTTATGAACTGGGAAGGTTACAACTATGAAGATGCTATTTTAATTAACGAAAGATTGGTTCGTGATGATGTGTTCACATCAATAACACTAAAAGTTGAAGATATAAAATGTAGAACAACAAAACTTGGACCTGAAGAAATTACAAGAGATATTCCAAACTTAAGTGAAGATGCTCTTAAAAACCTTGATGAAAATGGTATTATAAAAATTGGTTCTGAAGTTCGTCCAGGAGATATTTTGGTAGGAAAAGTAACACCAAAGGGTGAAACAGAGCTTACTCCTGAAGAAAGACTTTTGAGAGCAATTTTTGGAGAAAAGGCAAGAGAAGTTCGTGACACATCTTTGCGTGTTCAACATGGTCGTGGTGGAATCGTTGTTGATGTTCAAGTGTTTAGTAGAGCTAACAAAGATGAGTTAGAAGCTGGAGTTAACCAATTAGTTAAAGTTTATGTTGCTCAAAAGAGAAAGATTTCTGTTGGTGACAAAATGTCTGGTCGTCACGGAAACAAAGGTATTGTTTCAAAAATACTTCCAAGTCAAGATATGCCATTTTTAGCAAATGGACAACCTGTTGATATTGTTTTGAACCCTCTTGGTGTTCCTTCTCGTATGAACATAGGTCAGCTTCTAGAAGTTCACTTAAGCAGAGTTGCAAAAGCTTTGGGTTGGAAAATTGCAACACCAGTGTTTAATGGTGCAACAGAAAAGGTTATTGAACAACTTTATAAAGAAAATGGATTTAGCGAAGATGGAAAAGTTGAGCTTTATGATGGAAGAACAGGTGAACCTTTCTCAGACAGAATCACAGTTGGATATATGTATATGTTAAAACTTAACCACATGGTTGACAGCAAAATTCACGCAAGAAGCATTGGACCATACGCACTAGTTACAGCTCAACCTCTTGGAGGTAAAGCAATGTTTGGAGGACAGAAGTTCAGTGAAATGGATGTTTGGGCATTGGAAGCTTATGGGGCAGCAAACCTCTTGCAAGAAATGCTTACAATCAAATCTGATGATGTAACAGGAAGAACAAAAGTTTATGAAAGCATTGTCAAAGGTCAGCAAATTGCAGAACCAGGAATTCCAGAAAGCTTTAAAGTTTTGATAAAAGAGTTGCAATCACTAGGTCTTGATATGAGAATCCTTACAGAGAACAACCAAGAAGTGACATTAAATGAC
>Ga0247611_10005655_pt1 | contig 16377 bp, 10 predicted proteins | sample 177DNAGHGhighgp2_FD_192422 | JGI IMG/M metagenome (GOLD analysis project Ga0247611, IMG submission 192422) | Sheep rumen microbial communities from Palmerston North, Manawatu-Wanganui, New Zealand - 1770 DNA GHGhigh gp2 | ecosystem: Host-associated > Mammals > Digestive system > Stomach > Rumen... | reverse complement strand
TTGTAGTAAATGCTCATGGTAGTTTAGTTTTTGTGTTGGTTCGTACTTTTGTTGATTAACTCTTGTGTCTTTCGCGATTGACAGATGCATCTCAAATGCACCTACAAAGTTACAACATAAATCCCCGAAATCCAAAAATCGGGCTTCTGTAAGGTGTAAAAATCTGTTAACAAACCGCCCTTTTCGTCTTAAAAAAACTAAACGATATGTTTGCGCCCTCCAAAGAATATTTATACGCTTCATATACATATTGTTTGCAGAATGGAAAGAGCTGTTTGTTTTGCGGTCAACTTTTTTAGGAAAAGAGTCAACCATTTCAGGAAAGAAGTCAACTGTTCCCGGTAGTGCGAGTCAACCTTTTCAGTATGGATAGGCAAATATTAAATTATCCAGGCTATAAAGAGTCAACCAAAATCAGGAAAAGACACCGAAAATGTAACATTGTAACATTGTAACATTGTAACATTTAGTAGGTTCACATTCTGCAGAAATAGGGAGAGTAGAATCTTTATATTAATATATAATATATATATTATATATTAATATAACTATATAATAGTTATAATTTATCACCTCAGATTATTGAAAGGTGCTTATTGTTACATTGTTACAATGTTACAATGTTACAAAAGCCCTGAGTGAAACTAAAAAAAAGTGTCTCTATTGTTTGTAATAAAAATAAAAGATGTATATTTGTAAAAAATTTGTTTTACTACCATTCGTGCTACTAACACGTAGATACAAATAAAAACCGGCCACATGGAAAATTTAGTTCAGCAAAAGATAGCTAATCATTTTGATGGTCCTGTACTTGTCATTGCGGGTCCTGGGTCTGGAAAGACAAAGACACTTGTTGATAGGATAGTGAATCTTGTTAAAAGAGGAACCGAGCCTGAGGCAATCATGGTTGGTACTTTTACGGAAAAAGCAGCAAAGGAACTCATTACCCGTGTTTCTAACAGATTACTCGAAGAAGGAACGAAGGTAAACCTAAACGAAATGTATATAGGCACTTTGCATTCTATCTTCTTGCGTTTTCTTGAAGAATATCGTGAATTTACTCGTCTTAAAAGGAGCTATAGACTGTTTGATCAGTTCGAACAAGTATTTGTAATTTTTCAGCACATCAAGAAATTTCTTGATGTTGAGGAAATCGACGATTTAATAGGTAATCCTCGTATTCCATTTTGGATGAAAGCAAGATCTATTGCAGATAAGATAAATATTGTTTCAGAAGAAATCCTCGATATAGATAAATTAGAACAATCTGAACATGGTTCTGTTCGTGCTTTAGCCAAGTGTTACAGAATCTATGAGAGTATATTAGAGGAAGAAAATGCTATAGATTTTTCGTCAATACAATTATTGACTTATCGTTTACTGACAGAGCATGATGAAGTTTTAAAGAAGATACAGGACAAGATACAGTATTTCATGGTGGACGAGTATCAAGATACAAACACCATACAAGAAAAGATTCTACTCCTTCTGACTTCACATAATCACAATTTATGTGTAGTCGGTGACGATGACCAAGGTCTTTACCGCTTCCGTGGAGCCACAATCCGTAATATTTTAGAATTTGACAAGAATTTCGCAAAGGGAGAATGCAAGACATACTTTCTGGAAATTAATTATCGTTCACACCCTGACATCATTACTTTCTACAATGAGTGGATGAAAAACCAACAGTGGACTTATGGAGGTGAAAAGTTCCGTTTTGATAAAGAGATTGTACCAAGAGAAGACACTTTCCCTGATACGCCAGCAGTCATGCGACTTTCTGTAGAAAATGACATAGACGAATATCATGCTGAGGTGTTACGTTTTATACGTTACCTTGAAAAAGAACACATTATTAGTGATTTCAACCAGATAGCCTTTTTGTTCCGTTCTGTAAAATCTGACAAGGCAAAGGCACTGGCCGAGTATTTAGAAGAGAATGGTATAAAAGTGTTTTCACCTCGTTCTGATATGTTCTTCGAGCGTGAGGAGATTCAATTAATATTAGGTTGTATTGTAGCAATTTTTCCACAAGTTGATACTTTCTTTGAAATCGGTACTACTGCTGCCTTTCTTTGTTCACAATGGTCAATGTTGTTTCTCAGAGCAATGATGAACTCCCCTTTAGAAAACAAAGATTTGATTCGCTGGGTTATTGCATTGCAAAATAAACATGCGCCGCTTACACAATCAACAGACTACGGATTAACTTCATTAATCTATCAGATGTTTCAATTTCCGTTGTTTGCAAAGTACCTTCAAGTAGATTTAGAAGCTAACAAAACAGATTTGCGTGCTGCCTATAATATAGGTACGCTAACCAAACTTGTTTCTAAGTTTGAATTCTTAAACAATGTAACTGTTTTCACACCAAAGAACATTGATAATATTCTTAAGAACTTCTTTAATTATTACCTTCGATTCTTGGTTCAAGGTGGACTGAGCGAGTTTGAAGATTTTGATGAAACTCTTCCCTCTGGTTGTGTGTCGTTTATGACTATTCATCAATCGAAAGGACTCGAATTCCCCATTACGATTGTTGGAAGCATGAATGCTGTTCCCAGAAAAGATTATACAGATCTTGATGAGATTCTTCAACGTGAATACTATTCCAAGCCAATCTATGAGCCAATAGACCAGACAAAGTATTTTGATTTTGCACGTCTTTACTATACGGCATTTTCAAGAGCTCAGAATCTATTGCTTCTTACTGGTTGCGAATGTTCAACTGCAAGAAAAACACCTTCTAACTATTTTAGAAGTTACTGGCGAAGTTTGCCAAGTTGGAGAGATTCAAGAATTGACTTGCATAAGGTGGATTTGGCGAGCGTTAAACCAATCAACATCAAGCACGAGTATTCTTTCACTTCTCATATACTTCTTTATGAAAACTGCCCAAGGCAGTATAAGTTCTATAAGGAGTTGCAGTTTGCAGAGGAACGAAAGGGTTCTACGCTGGGAGGTTCATTGCTTCATGAGACTATAGAGGATATTCACAAAGCCGTGCTAAGAGGTGAACAAGATACGTTGACTAATGATAATATAGAAGCATGGTTTGATACTAACTATCAGTTGTTGGTAAAACAATTGCACTCTTATATTGCCGAACCACAAAGGAAAGCTATTCTTCGTCAAGTGTTGAACTATAGGGATAAGAACAAAGATCTTTGGCATAGAATCAAAGAAGCAGAAGTAGATGTGTCCTTGGTTAAAGAAGACTATATCTTGAAAGGTAAGATTGACCTCGTGGAAGGTGAAAACGGCACGGTAGAACTGGTTGATTTTAAGTCAGGTGAAAAGCCCGATGTGAATACTACAGACGAATATAAACGGAGAATCCTTAATCAATATCGTCGCCAGTTGGAAATCTACGCCTATCTGATAGAACAGCGTTATGGCCAAAAAGTTAGTGCGATGCATCTTTACTATCCCAAGGAGGAAAACGGCAATCCGCGCATTACTTACCGCTACCAGAAAACGAATGTAGAAAACACGATAGAGGCGTTTGAAGAGGTGGTGAATAAGATTGAGAAGAAAGACTTCTCTATGGAAGGCCATCGGCGCAATGAGAAACATTGCTCAGAATGTGATTTACGTTTTTATTGTAATTTTAATTGTTAATATGGGACAGATTATTAAGATAGTTAACATTATATTTTTAATCATTATAATAATTGTTTTACAAGATGATAACACAAAATTTTATGATTGGGCATTTATGGGTTCAACATGGTTTCTTTTAGAATTCACCGGACTGTATATAACTCAAAAATATATTGATAAAGATATGTTTAACAAACCCGTAATTAAAGAGTATATTGATGCAGATAGTCAAATTGATAAAGGAGAATATTCGAAAATAATATTTTCAATTGTTCTTCTAATCGTAAATCTTATATTATATCTATATTGCAAATTAGAAGAGCAAAACTATTTCATATCAATTATTTCATCTGTTCTGGTTATTATTGCACTTTTTTCTCTTGGTACAGGATGGTTAGATAATTTAATTAATAACTTAAAAAAGAAAAATTCAAAAAAATAAAATATATGGAAAGCGAACTGAATTTAAAAGCTGAACAAAATATAGAGTCTGTAGAAAACTTTGAGTTTGAACCTATCAAGGCACAACCGATGTTAAATTGGAGAGGTAAACGTCCTTTTACCTCAACACAATTCTATCCCGCACAGCTAAAGGAAACTTTTGGTGAAGAAACCGAAGGTTGGATGAATAAGATTTTCTGGGGTGATAATCTTCAGGTAATGAGTCATTTGTTAAAGAAATATCGTGGTCAAGTGGATTTGATTTACATAGACCCTCCCTTTGATTCAAAGGCTGATTATAAAAAGAAGATTGAACTTAGAGGTAAGAAAGCCGAGAATGACAAGACTGCTTTTGAAGAGAAACAATATACGGATATTTGGAGTAATGACGAATATCTGCAATTCATGTATGAGAGGTTGATTCTTATGCGTGAGTTATTATCCCCCAAAGGCACGATTTATATACATTGTGATTGGCATAAAGATCATTTACTTAGGTGTATTTCAGATGAAGTATTTGGAGTAAGTAATTTTGTTAACGAAATTATTTGGTGTTATACAGGACCTACAAATCAAAAAAACAACTTTCCAAGGAAACATGATGATATTTTAATGTATAGAAAAACAAACGAGTTTGTTTTCAATGCAGATGAGATAAGAGTTGCATTTAAAAAATCCAATAAGTCAGGAGGTGTTACAGGCTTAGCAGGTAGAGCATCAGATGAAATTTTAGAAGCTCTTGATGAAAAAGGAAAAATACCTGAAGACTGGTGGACTGACATAGCTGATTTAGGAAAGGTTCATAGTGAAGATTTACATTATCCAACACAAAAACCTGAAGCTTTATTAGAAAGGATTATTAAAGTTTCATCAAACCCAGGGGATATTATTTTTGATTGTTTTATGGGTAGCGGTACAACTCAGGCTGTATCAATGAAACTTGGCCGAAGATTTATTGGTTCTGATATAAATCTTGGTTCAATTGATACTACTATAAAACGTCTTTCAAAGGTTGCTAAAGAGATTGTTGAAACTATTCATGAAGAAACTATATACACAGGATTCGAAGTTTGGAATGTAAACAACTATGATGTATTCCGTAATCCTGTTCAAGCTAAAGACTTGTTGATAGAAGCGCTTGAACTTCAGCCATTGCCAGATAACGACCTTTACGATGGCGAGAAAGATGGGCGCATGGTGAAAATCATGCCTATCAATCGTATTGCTACCAGAGCAGATTTAAACGAACTGATTAATGGTTTCCCACGGGATAAATTTGAAAGGCGGAAGGCAGAAACACCTAACAAGCCTGTTGAGTTTGTGACGTTAGTTTGCATGGGACATGAGCCAGATCTTGGTGCCAATTTAAAATACCAGTTAAATGTAGAGGGTTACAATATCGACGTTGAAGTGGTAGATATTTTGCGCGACAAAATAAATTTGGAGTTCAGAAGAGATTCAGAGGCAGAAGTGCAAATAGAAGGTGACAGGTTAGTTATCCGTGAATTCTATCCCATGAACTTGCTACAAAAACTCTCATTAGAGAAAACAAATGTGGAAGAATGGCGCGAACTGGTTGATAGCATCAAGATAGATTTTAACTTCGATGGGGCTGTGTTTTCACCTACCATTATTGATATACCTGAAGGAAAGAATTTAGTAAAAGGTAGTTATACAATTCCTGCCGACGCTGGTACTATTAAAGTTAAAATAACTGACTTGTTGAGTGAGTCATGTGAAGTAACAATAAACGCTTAGGATTATGCCAAGAGGAAGAAAGAAGTCAACAACGACAACGGTAGATTTTCCATTCTATCAGTATCTGCAATATTTCTTAGAGGCAGAGCATAAGCGTGTTTATTCTGCTTTTACACCTTTATCTAAGAAATTTTTGAACTATAATAATCCCAAAGTGAATGCAAAGGCTTATCTTCGTGTGCCTCAGTTTGAGGCATTGGAAACCTACGTTTTCTTGAAAGAGTTTTGTGAAAATCAGAAACTCTGGGAGATATTCGAGCAGTGGTATAATATGACTGGTAAGTTTGAAGGCCGTGCTTTTGCTGGTATTGGCAAGGGTGGGCAGTTAGAACTGTTCGGTGTAACTGAGGTAAACCAAGAAATATCCAAAGAAGTCTTTGCAAATGTGTTTGCTCAGATTAAGGCCATGCAACAGGACTACCCAAACTACATCTTTGCCTTGACGATGGGTTTGGGAAAGACGGTACTGATGGCAACGAGTATTTTCTATGAGTTTCTGTTAGCCAACAAGTATCCACGCAACACGAAATACTGCCACAATGCGATTATCTTTGTGCCAGATAGAACGGTTCGCCAAAGCGTTATTAAAGATGTACAGAACTTGGACAAGCAAAAGGTAGTACCTCAGGAATATCTCAAATGGCTTGATGCTAATTTAAAATTTCATTTCTTGGATGATAATACATCGCAGCTGTCAACGATAGATAAGTCAGACTATAACATCATCATTTCTAATTCACAAAAGATTATCCTGAAACAGGAACATAAACACAAATCGGCTGCCCAGACGCTATTTGGAGAAGAGACAGGAAAATATACGGCTCTTTCTTTAAAGAGTAAGATGGCTGCTTTAGCCAAGGCTGCAGGTATTGAAGATGTGGAAGAAGAGATACAACTTATTAACAACCATCGTTTCGCAAAGTTGTTGCGTTTGAAACAGTTGGGAATCTATGTGGATGAAGCCCATCATGTGTTTGGCAATAAGTTGCAAGAAGACTTGATGACTTCCACGAAAGCAACCAGTCTTCGCGTTACCATCAACGAATTGGCAGCAAACTTGGAAAAGTCAGGTTCTCGTGTTGTGGGTTGCTATAACTACACAGGTACACCCTATGTTAAGAACAGGTTACTACCGGAAGTGGTTTATTCCTACGGGCTTCGTGATGCTATAAACAAAAAATATCTTAAGAAGGTTGAACCATACGCATTAGAGAATATCAGGGATAATGCGCAGGTTTTCTGTAGCAAGGCCATTGGTGACTTCTGGGAGAATTGTGGTGAAAAGCGTGTTGAGGGTATGTTACCCAAGATTGCTTTCTTTGCCTCTACTATTGAAGAAGCAGTAACAGAACTACGCCCTGCTATTGAAAATGTATTGGTAAAGTTGAACATTCCTACTTCACGAATACTGGTAAACGTAGGCGACCCCAAATATACAACCAATGATGATTTGCGTGAATTTAACATGCTTGACTCTGTACGCTCAGAAAAGCAGTTCATTATTCTTGTTGGCAAGGGCAAGGAAGGTTGGAATTGCCGATCTCTCTTTTCTGTAGCTATGTATCGAAAGGCAAAATCTACCGTTTTTGTTCTACAGGCTACAATGCGTTGTTTGCGACAGATTGGAGACTATCAACACACGGCCTACCTTTTCTTCTCACAAGAAAATATGCAAATTCTTGATAAGGAACTGCAAGAGAACTTCAATATCACATTAGATGATATGGCTGGTGCTGGAGAGAAGAAAAAGATTGCAGAAGTGAGAATTGTACCACCATCTATAAAGATTGAAGTAAAGAAAATCAAGAAACTTTATCAGATGAAAAAGAAGAAGCTGGCTGAACATGTGGATTTAAAACTTGACGAAGTGGACTTGGATAGGTATAGAATAACCGTATCACGCAGAACCATTGATGATCTGAGCAAAGTTGTTGGTGGAAGGCAAGATATTTCTGACATCAAAGAGCAACGAAAATTCTCACCTTATACTTTAGTGGGAGAGATAGCACGCTATCTGAACATGAAGCCTTTGGAACTGAAAGCAATCATGCTGACTCTGACTGAAAGCATCGAAAGTATATGCGATAGAGTTAATGAGTTTAATGATCTTCTTTATGACGAAGTCATTCCACGATTGTTTAAGGAGATTTACGAAGTGAAAGAATATAAAAATGAAGAGACGGTTACTCTTGAATTGGTAAAAGATCCCGACGAAAAGGGAGAAGACTGCTATAGAGTATCTTATAAAGATGGCTTGTTGGCATCTTATTACGATGATGAGTATATACCATATCATGATAAGACTTTCAATGTTGATAATTATTGCTTTGACTCAACACCAGAGAAAGATATGTTCTGGAACCTTATCAATGATAAGCGATTAATGAAGGTATGGTTTACGGGTATGCTGACAGCTGGGCAAACTGATTTTCTTATTAACTACATTGATCCAGAGTCAAACACGGTACGTTCTTATTACCCTGATTTCTTAGTTCAAAAAACAGATGGCTCGTACATCATTATCGAAGTAAAGGGTGAACACATGATAGACAATGCCGTGGTTCAAGCTAAGAAAGAATATGCTCAACAGATGGCATCGGCCAGTTCGATGGAATATGTTATAGTACCCGGCAAACAAGTAAAGAATCCATTGGAGATATAAGCGAACCATCTGACATTTTCACATAGTGAAATTAATTATACTGCCATCATGTCAGTCACATGGTGGCAGTATTTGTTTGGCTCATAATTTGTTTATTTTAGACTTATAATAATCTATTATTCTTTTATTTTCTTAATCACTATTAAATAATGACAGTTTACGCTATTTACCATTATGATTTCAGAAAGACGCGCGAAAGTGCTTTAAAATTTGAGGATTCAAAAGAGACGACATTAGACAGAGCACAAGAAGTATTTGAGGGTTTACTTCGAGGTGTGAATCCCCTTCGTCTTACGAACACGAAAAGAGATGGAACATTATCGGTTTTAGAAAACGAGGTGTTAGCCAAACACGACAAGGCCACTTTGTTGCTCGTTTGTAATGAGAAGTACAAAAAGTATCAAGACAAGAAGGATGATAAAGAATTCGAGTATTATCCTGGTTGTTATGTAATCATAGACAATCGTGAGGATGTCGCGAACATAGCAATTGAAAGAGTGAATGCGTTTGAAAATAATCCCGATAAAGTTTGTGCATTGCTCCAAGATGCCATCAATTTGAAGTTGAATGAATATGGTCTGGAAATAGAAATACGCCCCAAGATTCGTGAAGCAAGTGTATGGGATATAGTAGAGCATCAAACCAATGAATTTAAAGATAGCATCAAGAAGGTTGTTTTTAATTTCCCAATATTGGAAGATGTAAAAGGTGTTGATGCTACTAAGAAAATGAGGAAAAAGCTAAATGCTATGGCTACTCTGGGAAAAGCCTTTAATGCTGCAAAGGCTTCTTATCAGGTTGAGGCTCATAGGAATAGCACGTTAAGAATGGACAAAACACAAGAGGATATGGCTCAGATGGTGGAGTTGTGTACTACCAATGCTTATGACATTCACATCTATTTTAGATATTACGGTGTCTATCGTTTTGGTGCTGACGAACGTGCGCTTTGCTCTCTTGAAGATAAAATAATCTTAGATTTTAAAGATAATCAAACTATGTTTGATGAAGATGGTAATAGCATATTTGAGCTTTCAAAATGGCTTGACAGTATCAGACATATAATAGAAGGATATAAAGATGGCATACCGACTCCAAAGAAGCGCAAAAAAAGCCGTCAGGAATAAGTTCGGAGATAATGACTTGTTCCTGTTCATGCAATTTCCGTGTTCAGAATATGAAAAGAAATCAACAAAGTTCAAATTATCGACAGAAGAACTTTTCTACGAGTGCATGATAATCCTCGACCGAATTAAAGAGAATCCGGCAAACGCTTCTATATGGATAAACTGTCTTTGGAATGATTTGTACAATGACTTTAATGATCCAAAAAAGGAATATGACGAGGATGATGTTAAAACTGCGGTAACAGAAGTAGTTCTTTGTGTTGTATGTTGTCTGAATGAGTTCTCGACAACTTATTACAACAATCTTAACGAAATTCTCATGAGCCAAATAACGGAATACTATCCTGATTATCATGAGATGTTTGATTTGTATTTGGAAAGTGTTGACTATTTGGGAGAGAATCGTCATTGTGAAGTTATAACAACCTATATGGATAGCAGGGATTTTTATTCAGATGAAATAACAGATCTTATTCAAGGTATTGATTCGCCAGATCAACTGACAATAACACAATCGGTTTTCTTATTTGCAGGTCTACTTGATGTTAGCTTGGATAAAGACTTTACTTCTCAAAGTAAACTTGCCGACTTAATTGGAAAAGTGACACCGTTTGATACAGAAAGTATAAGAACAAGGATTTCTGAATTACAAAAACAACATCAAAAAGGTAATTTTTCACGTAAAATTATAGAGGATGTTGAAAAAGTTGCTAAAATAATTGATGAACATAGTAATTTGAAAAACAACCACTTACGAGAGGAATATTTATTGTAGTTACTCTTTAGATGTAAAAATAGTCCTACAAAAGTCCTACACCCCTTATAACTTTGCCTACAGATTCCAACGCGGAATTTGTAGGCATTTTTTTTTTGCTTTCCATTCCCGAACGGAGATATACAATTCAAAATTAAAACATTTAGAACAATGGAAACGAAAATTCTAAAAGTTGTTCGCCAAGGCGATGCCTTCAGCGTACAGAGTCAAAAAGCTGAGAGCGGACAGATTCAGAAGTGCAACATTGTGTTGCGCGAGCTGGGCGGCTCGAAGTTTGAAAACGAATATGTGTGCTCCATGCTGGGCAATCTGGCAGGGTGCAGGTTCAACGAGGGCGATGTGGTGGCAGCCACGCTCCGTTTCTCTACACACGAATATCAGGGACAGGTGTTTCAGGAAATCCTTGCAACTGATATTGTGAAAATCAGCAAATAACATTATTAACCTGAGTTGAAGCGTAGGAGGATGTTCCCGGGTAAATGCGCAAAGAATCTGACACTTCTTCTCGCTAACAATTCAGAAAATGAGTAAAAAGATCAATATGATTCAGGTGAGCGGCCAGGCCGTTTTCACCAGTGACGAGAACAAGAATGAGTATGTACAATTCCTTCCCGATGATCCCGTGGAGCAGTTTATAAAGGGCTGGAGACACGAAGGAGTGGCGCAGCGGTTGAGGAACGGGACGTTCGACTTTGTTGCCCGGCCTCGCATACGCTCAGCGGCAACGCTCATCAAGAAGGTGGCGCATGGGCGGCTTTCTGCCACGAAGGACGGAGCCATTCAGCTGACGCTGAAGATTTTCAAGTCGGAGGGCGTTCCGATGGCTGACACGTTCATACGTGAGGCTGAGGAGGCTGTAAGTAATGTCAAACTATAAACACACGAAGCGAGATGATTTCATATTGCAAGAACGGGCGGTCGGCACAAGTGCTGACCTGCCCATTGGAAAAGTTCAACGAGATTGTTGACTCTCCCCGAGTGGCTCAGACCTGCCGTCTGCTTGCCAGTGTTGACCACGACAGCGACGAGGCAAAGCGACTGAAACAGCAGTTGCCGCTGCTGATGTTCATGGCAAACTATTCGGATGGTCACCGCCACGCCGAAAGTGCCGTGCCTACAGGAATGGCTTACCTCGACCTTGACGCGCTCGGGGGTGAAGACCCGCGCAAGGTGTGGGAACGTCTGCGTACGCTGATTGTGTCTAAGGAACTTGATGAACTGATTGTGTTGGTTCATGTCAGCTGTTCGGGCAAGGGTTTGCGCATCGTCTATATTATTCCTCGTCAGTTTGCCCATCTGTCACCAACGGAACAGATTGACCAGTCGAAGCAGTGGCTGGCTGGGCAGTTGGGAGTGGAGGATGACTCGAAGACGAAGGACTTGGCAAGAGGTTCGTTTGCCGTTCCAAGAGACTATATTATCTACTTAGATGAAAAAGAGCTTTTCACGGATGAATTACGAAGGCCGAAGGTGGAAGTGGTCGCCAAAGGCGAGGAAGATGTTCAGAAGGATGAAGTGTTTACCATTGAACATTCACCATTGACCGTTGAACATTCTTCTGATGTGCCAGCTAATGGTCAATCATTCAAGGGAATTCCATATTCCTCTATTATTAGCGAGTGGTTCCGTCGGAATGGTGGGGAACCTCAGACGGGTGAACGTAACGTGAAGTTGCATAAGTTGGCGGTAAATTTGAGAGCCATTTGCGACAACAGGAAAGACTTGCTTTTGGCGATTATGCCGAAATGCGGATTGTCGGAAACGGAATTGAAGTCAATCATTGACTCTGCCTGTAAGGAGAATCCGAAGGGAATTTCAAAGATGATGAAATCCATCATTGACGATTTAACATTGACCATTGAACAAGCAGACGAGGATTGGGACGATGGCGAGACGGAAGGGGACAATACGACTCTGCCTGTCGGCTTGAAGCGGAACTTGCCTATCGGTCTCAGAGAGTCGTTGATTGGCGTTCCCACAAACATGCAGATGCCTGTACTCTGCTCGGTCATGCCCATTGCCGCCACGTATGCCGATCAAGCGTACGTGAGGTATTGCGACGGGATGGAACAACGGCTGGGCTTAATGTCTATTATCCTTGGCGATCAGGCAAGCGGAAAGAGCGTTTGCAAGAATGTGGTGGACATCTGGAAACGCCAGTTGGATGAAGACGATGCAATTGCCCGAAAGCGAGAAGAGGAATGGAAGGAAAGGAAGAAGTCTCGCAAGGCTAACGAGAAAGCACCAGAAGACCCGAAGGTGCTAATCAGAGTGCTACCTGTAACGGTAAGTTGTTCTACTCTTTTGAAACGAATCAAGAATTCTTGTGACCATACGCTTTATTCTTTCGGAGAGGAATTAGACACGTTGCGTAAAACCAACGGGGCAGGCTCATGGAGTTCAAAGTACGACATATACCGATTGAGTTTTGACCGTGGTGAATGGGGACAGGATTTTAACAGTGATCAGGCAGAGAGCGGTGTTGTGAAAGTGGCCTATAACTGGACGATGCTCGGCACGTATGGAGCCATGCGGAAGTGCTTTAAGGCAGACAATATTGAGAACGGTCTTTCTTCTCGTATCTTAGTGGCTGAAATGCCCGATTCAAGCTTTGCGAAGATGCCTAAGTACGGCAAGCGTTCTTTGGAGGATGAAGCGAAGATTCAGGAGGCGGTGAATGTCCTTAGAAGGTCAAACGGATTGATTGACACCCCACGACTGAGGAAAGCCATTGAGCAATGGGTGGAAAAGATGCGTGTGGAGGCGGCAAAGGACATCGACCGAGTGAAAGACACCTACCGCAAACGTGCTGCCGTGATTGGTTTCAGGTGTGGGGTAATCTTCCATCTGCTGACTGGCAAGGCGAAGGAAACGCAGCCGTGTATCGACTTTGCGCTGATGATGGCAGAGTATTGCCTTGCCCAACAGATCAAGACATTTGGAGAGGCTTTATCAAATCAATATCTGGAAGCAAAGGACTTGAATATAAGGAACGGTGCTAATAGCAGTGTTTATGACCAGTTGCCACCTGTCTTTTCAGTTGATGATTTGCGCTCTCTTAAAAATGGTATGTGTAAAAATTTAAGGATGATTATATCACGATGGGTACGTGATGGATGGATAAAGAAAATTAATCAGAAACAATGGGAAAAATGTAACATTGTAACATTGTAACATTGTAACATTAAGCACCTTCACATATTAAAAATTGAACAACTATGGAACTGGTATTAAAGAGAATCGCAAAGAAGGATGACTATACTATCGGTCGGCTCTATATCAGGAAGACCGTGTTGGACGAGTATTCAGCCGGTGAGGAACTGGAATACATCTGTGATACGCTTGAACCTCAATGGCGAGACTATGCCAAAGGTGCACGGAAGATAAAGGGAAAGAGTGCCATCCCCGAAGGGCGTTACCCCGTGGTGATTACCTACTCGCCTACGTTCAAGAAATGGTTGCCGTTGTTAGTGAATGTCCCTCGTTTCTCAGGCATTCGCATCCATGCCGGAAACACGGCAAAGGACACGCAGGGCTGCATCCTCGTGGGCTTGAATCTGAAGAAGGGCATGGTGCTCAACTCGCGCAAGTACGTTGAAATCATCAAATCAAAAATCGTGGAAGCGAAGAACAAAGGCGAAGCGGTGTGGATAGAGATTAGATGAAATCCCCTGTATAGTATTAACCCCGAAGGTAATAGTTTACTTTCGGGGTTATTTCTTTCTAAAACTATTAACTTTTCCCCGACAACTTTTTGTCAATATATTTGACAACAAATCGGTTACGAAACAAGGGGGAAACATCTTCAGAATTGAGAGCCTTCGATTTAGAAAATACTCGCATACATTAATTTATATGCCAACTGTGATTAAACCTTTTCCTTTTTTTGTCGTCAAAAAAGCGTATGAATCGATTTATGTTATTTTTGTTGTTATCGTTAGCGACGATGACACTTTCAGCACAAGGACTTGTTAGAGGTAGAGTTTTGGATAAACAGACAGAAGAAGCCCTTAGTTTTGTCAATGTCAAAGTATTACAGAAAGGCAGTGATGTCTTTGTGAAGGGAACCGTCACCGATTCCGACGGTAAGTTTCTAATTGAAGGACTGAAAAACGGTCAGTACACTGTGACATTCACTTTTGTCGGTTATAAGACGATAGAGCGGCAAGTGACCATCAGTGATAAGAACAAGACCGTCAGTTATCCTGCCGTCTTCATGTCTGAGGATGCGCATGCACTCAAGGAGGTAACCGTTACCGGTCAGAAGTCGAGCATGAAGCTGGAGGTTGACCGTAAGTCGTTTGATGTCAGTCAGTTGGTGACGAATGTCGGTCAGACGGCTTCCGAAGCATTGGAGAACATCCCCAGCGTGGAAGTTGACAACGACGGTAATGTGTCGTTACGCGGCAACTCAAGCGTCGAAGTATGGATTAACGGCAAGGCAAGTGGTCTGACCTCGGATAACAGGGCTCAGATCTTGCAGCAGCTTCCTGCTGAGAGCATCGAGCGCATAGAAGTCATCGACAATCCTTCAGCCAAGTTTTCTGCCGAAGGGTCTGCCGGAATCATCAACATTGTCTTGAAGAAAGACCTCAAGCCCGGTTACTACGGTTCACTCCAGGCGGGAGGAAACACGCGCGGAGGTGCCAACACCAGCTTTAACATCAACTATAATTCGCCCCTCATCGATACCTATGCAAACATCGGATTCCGTCATCGTGAGAATAAAGGAAAGAGCGAAAGCGAACAGATCTTTACCAAGACGAACCGCTATCAGTGGTATAAGGGCGAGAGCCATGACATGGGCAACAATCTGTTCGGACGGGCTGGCGTGACGTTGCATGCCACGAAGAAAGACGACTTCTCGCTGAGCGGAATGATGATGAAAGGCTTACGGAAGAGTTGGGGCGAGACCCCGTATCATTATGGCGTGCTTGGCGCAGGGAATACGATGGACAACGACGACCAGCTGATGACCCGTTCCACCCGTTCACGTGGCGATATGAACATGCTCTACGGTGAATTCAATTACCGTCACTCTTTCACCGATACTCATTATCTGGACTTTGTGCTGGACTATCATCGCTGGAAATCGGACAACGACAACTTCTATGAAGACAACAGCGTCTTTTTAGGTGCAGCGGCAGCTAACCAGCCGAACACTTATAATTACCAGAGCCGCCCCGGTCACATGAACAACCGTTCGTGGGAAGTGAAGCTCGACTACGAAAATCCTATCAGTGAGAACTTCCAGTTGCAGGCCGGCTATCAGGGACGTTTCTCCCATGAGAACACTCCTCAGGAGAGTTTTATCATGGAAAATGGTGTGCTGGTGGAAGACCAGCGCTATTTCAACCGGTTCATCTACGACATGGATTTGCACGCCCTCTATGCCACGGCAACGCTGAAGCTGGGGAAGTTCGGAGTGATGGGCGGTCTTCGCGGCGAGTACTGGAAGGTAGATACGGAGAGCTATACATGGGAGCAGGAGTATCAGCCTTCAGACCGGAATAAGCCGACGCCCTTCAAGAAAGACTATTTCCAGCTGTTCCCCTCCGTATTCTTATCGTATCAGATTACAGATAACGACCAGTTGCAGTTGAACTATACCCGTCGGTTGCGCCGTCCCTGGGGTGGGCAGCTCAATTCGTTCAAGGATACACGTGATGCCACGACGATCTCGTTTGGTAATCCTGAGCTGACTCCTGAGTTCTCGAACTCCTTCTCACTGAACTACCTGAAGACCTGGACTGAGCACTCGATGATGGTTTCTGCCTATTACCGGCCTACCACTGATGTGATGCAGCGCATCAACTGGCAGAACCATCTCGACGGACTGTTCTACTCGACAAGTGAGAATGTGGCAAAGAGCACGAGTGCCGGTATGGAACTGACGGTAAAGAACAAGCTCTTTTCTTTCCTCGACCTCACGACATCGGCTAACGCCTATTATTACAAGCTGAACGGATTCAGCTATGACATCGACGGACAGACCGTGAGAGGCGAAG
>Ga0247611_10005654_pt1 | contig 16380 bp, 16 predicted proteins | sample 177DNAGHGhighgp2_FD_192422 | JGI IMG/M metagenome (GOLD analysis project Ga0247611, IMG submission 192422) | Sheep rumen microbial communities from Palmerston North, Manawatu-Wanganui, New Zealand - 1770 DNA GHGhigh gp2 | ecosystem: Host-associated > Mammals > Digestive system > Stomach > Rumen... | reverse complement strand
AAGCTTCGCTATAGTTCGCTCCAATACTCGTACCACTCCTCTGTATCTGGTCAGAGTTATTGTACTCATGTTGGCTCTCTCTTAAGTACTTACGCAGCTTGTTTATCTTTATCGAAAACTCTACGCATCTATCAAGTAATTCTTCCTTCGTCATAAAATTTGAAATTTGAATTTTGAAATCCTAAATCTTAAACTTGAAATTTGAAACTTGAAATTTGCAATCCTATAAGGGCTTTACCGTTATCGCCCCAATGGTATCATACTGCGCTGTCGCAGCAAGCAATGCAAAATCATCATTCTCATCGATTCGCATCGTCCTGGACTGCAATCTCCGGTTATACCCTTCTGCCAACATGTTCGCAAACACCGGAAACAATCGCTCCGACTCATATACGGTTTGAGACTTCGGCATGTTCAGGCACAATGCCGGTAAACCGCTATCTGTCCGGTATGCCTCGTCGTAGGTAAACACATAACTCTGCGCACCTTTTTTCTCCAGTTCTCCGGCATAAATACCTTTTATGTATATTCCAAGAACCATAAATTTGAAACTTGAAATTTTAAATCCTAAATATAACAAATCACACTATTTTGTGATTTTTGCTGCAAAGGTACAACTTTTTATTCATATATGCAAATAAATTCACACTATTTTGTGATTTTTTATTTACTTTTCCTTTTTTTGCCCCCCGAAAGAGAAGAAGTACTGTATTTTTTGTATTTTTGCCATTAATTGTAATATACATCTCTAGGATGTGAGGATTCATTAGTACGAGACGATCTGAAAGCTTGTTTTCGAGTAGGCTGGTAGTAATGGATACTCATGGCGCTTATTGGTGCAATTACAATTAATGATATTTTTCTTATAATCTTTTTTGGTTAAAACTGGAAGTAAATAAAATCGGTACTAAACGATGGAGCGTACCACCAAATAGCAGCGATGAGGATGTAATAATAGATCCACCAACGGTGCGGGATGGGTGCTTGGTCAGAATTGCGGGAGGACCATTCGAAAGCAATCATCGCGATCAAGCCGAAAATAATGCCGATCCATTGTGTGATGGGCAATGATGGTGCAGCTCCGGATAGATGGGTCATGGAGCAGATATATCCGAATGCATCGGACAAAGACGGAGCACGGAAGATAATCCAGCCGAGAGTGACAAGCACAAAGGTGATGAGCATTTGCGGCATTTGTTTCCATACCAGGGGAGCATCTTTATATCGCTTCGATTTGCCCAATATAATCAGCGGCAAAAAGAGCAGCACGTTATATAATCCCCACACCAAATATGTCCAGTTCGCTCCATGCCATAAGCCGCATATCAAAAACACAATCATCACATTCCTTGCAATAATAAGTTTCTTCTTACTTTCCACCGTACACCTTACACCATACACCACATTGGGTCGGGAACCGCCCAATGGAATATAGACATAGTCTCGGAACCAAGAGGTGAGCGAGATGTGCCATCTTCTCCAGAACTCGGCTATATCTCGGCTGAGATATGGGTTATTGAAGTTCCGCATCAGCTTGATACCAAAGAGCTTGGCAGTACCAATAGCGATATCCGAATATCCGGAAAAATCGCCATAGATCTGGAACGTAAAGAGTATCGCTGCAAGCAATAACGTACTTCCGCTCTGGGTATCGTATGTTGACCACACTTGATCTACGTATATCGCGCAGTTATCTGCCACAACAATTTTCTTAAATAGTCCCAAAAGTATCTGCCGCATTCCATCCACTCCTTGCTCATAAGAGAAGGTACGCTTCTGAAGGAATTGCGGCAGCAGGTTGGTGGCTCGTTCGATAGGTCCGGCCACCAACTGCGGGAAGAAAGAGATGAAAGCAAAGAAGGCGATGATATCCTTAGTTGGCTTGATATTCCCGCGATACACATCTATGGAAAAACTGAGCGCTTGGAACGTATAGAAACTAATACCCACCGGCAGTATAATCCGCAGCAACAAACCCTCCGTACTAATCCCAAACAATGCCCCAAACTCCGACACAAAGAAATCGTAGTACTTAAAGATCGCAAGGATGCCCAAATTCAGGACGATGTTGGCAATGAGCCAGAATTTGGCTCTCCATTTCAAATTTAAAGTTTCAAATTGCAAATTTTTGCGTCTTTCAATCAATAGTCCACTACCCCATGAACAGAAGGAAGTGATGGTTATAAGGATGAGGAATCCCCAATCCCACCATCCGTAAAAGACGTATGATGCAAAAACCACAAAGAGGTTCTGTAGTTTCAGATGATTCCGCAGCAGCCAATAAATGGCAAATACTATCGGAAGAAATATGAGAAATTCGATTGAATTAAATAGCACACGTAAAAAGTAATCACCTATCCTTTCCACTCATTCACACATTTCACTACATATGCCATCTGCTCCTGCGTCATGCACGGACTGATGGGCAGGGAGAGTTCGGCATTAGCCAACATCTCCGTGATCGGCAAACGCAATTGCGGTATATTCCATGCCTCCTTCGCGTAACACTCCTGCTTATGCGGCGCAATCGGATAATGGATGACGGTGCCAATCTCTTTATTTGCCAGATAATCGTGCAACGCATCGCGTTTGCCATCCTTCACAAGAATTGGGAACAAGTGATATACGTTATTCTCATCCGGTAAACGATTTGGTAATTCAATTACCGAATTATTAATATGCTCGTAGTAATAAGCAGCCACCTCCTGACGACGCTTGATATCCTCATCGAGGTATTTGAGTTTGACATCGAGGATAGCAGCTTGGATTTCGTCGAGACGGCTGTTCCGTCCTGCATATTTGAACACATACTTGCGCTGCGACCCATAGTTCGCCAACGCACGCACCGCAGCAGCCAGTTCCGGATCATTGGTCGTTACCGCTCCTGCATCACCCAGTGCACCCAGGTTCTTTCCCGGGTAAAAACTATGTCCAGCTGCATCCCCGATCGAACCGGTTCGCTTACCATTCCACCGGCAACCATGTGCTTGGGCATTATCCTCAACCAGCTTCAGGTTGTACTTCCGGCACAGCTCCGCAATCCGCTCCGTCATCGCACACCGTCCGTACAAATGCACGATACAAATGGCTTTCGTCCGGCTCGTGATGCGCTGTTCAATCAACGAATCATCTATCTCCAATGTACGCGGATTAGGTTCCACACACACTGGCACCAGTCCATTCTCTGTGATGCCCAGGATCGTCGCGATATACGTGTTGGCCGGAACGATGACTTCGTCACCCGGCTGCATCACGCCCAACTCGATGTACGCACGGAAGATCCATATCAGCGCGTCCAAGCCATTGGCACAACCGATGGCAAAAGGCGAGCCGATATACTCGGCATAATGACGTTCGAACTGTTCATTCTCTTTGCCTTGCAGATACCATCCGCTGTCAATCACTCGTCTCGCTGCCTCACGGATCTCGTCTCCGTGCATGGCCGTGACATCTCTAAGCGATAAAAAATCTACTTTCATATATATTATCCTTTCGGCTTTAATTTTCTTTTAAATTGCACAATCTTATCCGTCAGCATTCTACCTAATATATGGTCGCAAATCCAACTCTTAATAATTTGTACTCTCGTCTTTTCATGCCAAGAACCGGCGAAGTGATGAATGCAGTATGTGTTCTTTGTGAGTTTCAACACCCTTGTACTCGTCAGAGGACAAAAGTAATCTACCGGAAAGATATGCATGTCGTCTTTATAGACACCATATTTGCCGTTTATCACAAATCCATTCTCCTGCATGATACGCGATATAGTAACCGTATTGGTAGTCATATCGAGCGTACCATCCTCTTTTACGAAATGCCTTCCATCATAATATGCTAATTGCTCTTTCACCCATACCCCATGCGGAGCACTCGCCATTAGTCCTGTTACCGGAGCATTTGCCATACTGGCTTCATATCCCGTAAAAGCCGGGAGTTCCATTAACTCACCCAACGGACGCAGTATCTCCACATCCGTATCCATATACACGCCTCCGAACTTCTCCAGTGCCCATAGCCGTACCACATCAGTAACAAACGCAAACTTGCGATTGTCATACGCCTCACGCGCATACGGATACATGTCGAGATCGAACGTATCTTCATTCCATAGACGCAGTTCATACTCCGGAAGATACTTCTTCCAACTCTCAATGCATTTCACTGCCAGTTCCGGCATATGCTTACCTCCAAACCAACAATAATGAATTATCTTAGGTATCATCTTAAATAAACAACTTCAATATTTTGTCAATTCCTCTAAACATCCATATCCGACAGAGCGGCTGTGTTACACATAGATAAGAATGAAGCATCCGCCAGCCTATAGAACGTGGATCTTTTGCTCCAATCGCGCTGCACAGCTCATCCGTCCAAACGTCTATCGCTTGGAATTTTGCTATTCCATCTTCGGCAATTAACTCTTTAATATACTCAAAGAATATAGGTGTCGATTCCACGTCCACCAATCCTATCAAATCCACATTATCAAACAGCCAGGCGCCATTTATAGGTCGCTTCTCTAAATTTTCATAGGTGGACGAATGATAAGTTCTATATAATGATACAACACTTTTGCTTCGTCTTTGATGGACATCCAAGAACTGATAATAAACACCCTTGTAGAATATCCATTTCTCATGGAAACGACCAAAGTGCAATAACGGGAAATCATATACCGAATTCATTAGACTCTTATCCCACGACGAATAGGGCAGCAACGGTGTATGCATCTGAATAGCTGCATCTTGCCATGCCATGCCATTATCGTGAAAAACCTTATATTGCCATCCCCCAATCGTGCATGTCTTTCCGTCAGGCATAATGTTCGCCCATTCGAGCTGGAACATATCACCCTTTTTCGAATTGAGGATTTTCTTCCCATCCTCTGTATTCTGCCAATTTGCCGGCATCACTTCATCAATATCCAATGCAAAATAGATAGCATCTCGTCCTGCCGCTAACTCACGACCTTTCATGAATGCTCGTTTGGCTCGGATATTCTCCTTATAACTCATATCCGGATCATCTAGAATGACCACATTCTTGTACTCTGCGCACATCTCGCGCGTACCATCCGTTGACATTTGGTCAACTATGATGATATAATCTGCCCAACGCGTATTTCCTTCAAGGAACGCACGCGTTACCCATCCATAGTTCCGGGTACAAGATGTTACTATCAATAATGGTCTTTTCATATCGGATAATTTCATTTTCTAATATGTTTCTTTATTTCTCGGAATAATGATCGAGGGCATTTAACCATCGCTACCAATATAGCGCCTATCATTGCCCAATATCTTTTCTCCGTCTTATAGGCATATATCAACGTGATCCATACCCACCCTGTATTACGCAAATCTTTCGCTATATCTGCATACTGCTCAGGCAAGACATCTGCGACCTTTAAGCAAATGTCTCGATTCGCCTTTGCTCGCTCCACGCGCTTTGGGGTATGCGTAATGGATGTCGGGTTGACACGATATGCCGATGTCACTTCATCGATATAGTACATATCTCCGAAAATCAACAGACAAATCCATAATGTCCAATCGCCTAACCACTTATTCTGCGTATGCTCAAATTTTACACGAACTTCCTCTTTGTGCGTATTGCGGAACACGACACTCATTGTCGGATAATCATTATGGTCGCGGAAGAAGTCACGAAGATTATACCGACCTGTCTTGTTATCCTTCACTACTCCTCCCTTCTTCTCAATTAGCACTTGACTCTTATTATCCACCACACATCTGTCCGTACAACACATCATCAGCGTCTCGTCAGCCTCCAATATATCCACTTGCTTCTGCAACTTATACGGATCAATCCAATAGTCATCCCCCTCGCAATATGCCACATACTTAGCTCCGGTAGCATCAATCCTCTCGTTCATGATGCGATAGATAGAACCATCCGCCTTACTCCATTGGTTTTCCGTCTCGATAATCGGGATAAAGATATCCGGATACTTCTCCGCATACTCGCGAATAATGTCCGCACTCTTGTCTTTCGAGCAATCATCATGAACAATCGCCACAAAGCGGAAATTTGTCTCTTGCTTCACAAAGCCTTCAAAACAATCCCGCAGATAAGGTTCTTGATTATAAATCAAGCAATGGATAGCCACCATTACCGGTTGCTCTTGTGTAGTATTCTTTTTCATAGCAAATTTTGTTTCATCCATTCAATTGTTTTCAATATCGTTTCACGGAAATCGGAGTTACACTCGTACCCAGTATCCTTGTATAACAAGTCCGTATTAATCACGGAATAATCCATATTCAGCGGATCTTTATACTCTCCAAATCGTAATGCCACATCCGGATTTACGATATCCCGTATTTCTTCTGCCCATTGACGGAAAGTTTGCAGTTTCCGATGGCCTATGTAATACGATCGTCCTGCAACACCCTTCTCGGCTATCGCAATCAGTGCACCGATAATATCCTCCACATATACCATGTCATAGAGGTTATTCCCTTCAATCAACGCGGGAGATTGGCCTTTCAGCAATGACAACGTCAACACATTGAATAGCTGCATTGATCTATTTCCGTCTCCATACGGCATCGGTATCATCGTGCCCAGATACTCTGTATCGTATTTCTCAGACAATGTACGAATCATCAGTTCTGCCGCAATTTTTGCTGTAGCATAAATAGTAGTTCCTCTTGGCGTATAATCCGTAGCACGCAAGAACTGACGAATCTCAATCTGGTTATTTGTTCCGGCATTTACAAATCGCTTCGCACCCATCTTCACTGCCTGCAGATACGCATCGCAAGCATGCTTGGCATTGCTTAACTGCAACTCATAGTTCCAGAAAGCTTCTTGGAGCAATCCTCCTGCCCATGCGAAATGGAAGAACACGTCTATCGGTTCGTTTACCTGTTCATGTAACTTATCATACTCCTCGAACGCTGCCGTTATCGGATGATAGTTCGGACAGGCAAACTGCATATGCACTTTCTCGACCACATCCACACCATACACCGTCATTCCTTGCGCTAACAATCGTTTGCACAAGTGCGACCCGAAGAAACCGCCAACTCCCGTAATAACTACCGTTTTCATTTCTTTACTATAGTAGATTCTTTAATTTTCATCAATACTCTTGTCTGACAGAGGAACTCGTTGCGCCAAGCCTCAGCACTGGTAGCGCAATTCGCCACAAAATACCGCATTTCTTCCTCGAAGTGATTGCATGTCGGCATCAGCTGCGATGTCGTTCCTTCCTGTGTCTCAATCGTCAGCGTCGATTGGAAATCAGGTGGTAGCGCATAAGCGCGTTCCAACGACAGCAATCCCTTGCTGCCCCATATCACCTGCTGACTCTTATACTTGTTATTGAATCCTGAAACGAGGTTCGCTACTCTCCCCTGTCCGAAATCCAACAATATCGTTGCATGGGTCTCTACTTCGCGTCCGTCTTCCTTGCTCAGTACCGCATACACATTCTCTGGTTCACAACCATAGAAATGACGTGCCGAATGAACGAGGTAAGCACAAGAGTCGAGGACACAACCACCGCCCAAAGCCTTCTTGTACCTGAAATCCGTATCGGCTATCGGAGGGAATCCAAACCAACCTTGGAATAGTTGCGATTCACCAATCGCGCCATCAGCAATCAGTTGGTTCTTAATCTTGTGCTGCACATGGAACTGGTACATGAATCCCTCAAAAATGGGGATGTTGTACTGTTTACCGAGTTCAGCAATGCGCTCCGCATCCGCCATTGATCCGGCAAGCGGTTTCTCGCAGAGGATGTTCTTCCGATACGGAGCCACTTGCTCCACAATCTGCACATGGATGGCGTTAGGCGTAGAGATATACACGGACTCAAAATCGTAGGTCTCCAGCACGTGATGCAGATCCGTCTCGAACGGCAAGCCAAATCGTGTTTCGACAATCTCGCGTTTCCGCTCATCCGTATCCACCACACATACCACTTCCGTCGCACCGCTATTCATCAGTGCCGGAATGCTGCACCGCTGTGCGATATTTCCGCATCCGATAACTATAAATTTCATCATTTTCATTGTTGATTGTTGATTGTGTAAGGTTTATTTTTACACATTACACATCACACGTACTTAATCGCTGCGATTAAGCTACGTGCCTGAATGTTAATGTAGTTGTTAAATCGCATAAACTCGTGTAACTGCCCCAGCGTCATCCAATGATAATCAGCCGGAACATCTATCGGGAACTCATCCCCCACCTCAATCAGCATATTCCGATTCTGCTCTTGGTAGAAACGTCCTCCTTCTTCGCTCTGGAGCGTATCATACAATATCTGCTCCGGTTTTGCTTCCAATACGTAATCGGCGTAAGCAGGCCATTGTTCTCTCGGAGTCTCTTGCAAGTTACCTGTCAAGCATTGTACACTTGGAGCTAACTCATATACATCCAAGTTTCCGCATTCCATCTTGGCATGCACGAGGAAATGATAGATGCCATCAATCTTTCGGATGATAAACGCACAGATACCTTGCTGCATCGGTTGCACCAAGGGTTGACACCAACTCGTCACTTCGCGATTCGAGATATTCACTCTCGTTCCGATTACCCTAAAGAATTTCTTATCCTTTCGGCTTATCTCATATTCATTGATCTGCCAATCGCCTTGAATATCCTTCAGCGGCTTATAGCGCACATTCAGTTCGGCACTAGACTTCAACTGCGTCAACCAGGACAAATGTTCATTCATCGTATGCAGCGCTCTGTTACTCCTTGCAGACTTTATCATATCCCGTCCGAACGAAGACATCTGCTGCATCGCGTCCTCTCCAATCTCATACTGTCCAAAGTCCAACCCGGCAAGCACCGTTCGCGTATCCATATTCACCATATTGTCATGGTGCATCAACTCCTTGATCTGTGCCAACGTCATCCACGCGAAATCCTCATACACCGGCACCTCTTCATCTACCTTGATGATGATGTTCCTGTTCCGTTTCCGCAAGAACCGTGCACCTTGCTCCGACTGCAATTGATCGAGCAGCACCTGATGCGGTTTTGCATTCTGAAAATACTCTAGATACAACGGTTTCCGTCCCTTGTGCTGCTGGGTATAGTTACTCTTCGTTGCTTGCAGTGTCGGACTAATCTGCACGCAGTTCACGTTACCAGGCTCAATCTTCGCTTGCATCAGGAAGTATAGCACACCGTCCATCTCTTTCGTCAGTATTCCCAAATATCCTATCTCCGGCTGGTTGATAATCGGCTGCTCCCATTCGGCTACGAATCCTACGTCCGTACTTACATGGATTCCCTCTATCGAGAAGAATTTCCCTGACTCATGACGGATACATCCATCCGCATCCGTTGTCCAACCTTTCATCTCTGAAAACGGGATTTGCTCAACAGAAACTTCTACTTCGCGATTGCGTCTTTGGATCCATTCAAACAGAAAATCCAAAGTTCTTAACGTCTCCGTTTTATGTATTAATGACGCTATCATTTTATACTCTATCATTTTATTATATATAATAGTTTCTACTTCTTTCTATAATCCATGAACTCATCATATCCGCGAATATAATCCGATTCCTCGTAGCCTTCGCTTGCGAGAACAAGACATACACTGCCGGAGGAGAATCCCTGCTCTGCCGCCCATATTCCGGGAGGCACATGCAAACCGCAGAACGGCCTATTCAACATTACGGTTCGTTTATTCACTCCATCATCCAACACCACTTCAAACGCGCCACTCACAGCAATCAAAAACTGATGGCACTGCTTATGCGCATGTGCACCTCGCGCCTCTCCACCAGGAATGTCATACAAATAAAATGCACGCTTGATGTCAAACGGCACATTCTTATTCCGCTGCACCCATGTCAGATTGCCTTCCTCGAACTCATATTTTGGAAGATTGATTACCGAGCAATCATATACAGTCGGCTTCGAGATATGCCATTCAGCCGGACTTTCTATCTTCGGGAACGAAACAAGCTTAGCACCGTTCTTTTTCTCGTTCACAAACTCATCAAACTCCATGATATAGTCCTCCTCAGCATACGGTGTAGATGCTACTACCAATGCCACTGCATTGGTTGAGAAGTTCCGCATCTCGCGCCACATCATCTTCGGCACATATACGCCGTAATATGACCTATTGAGATGGAATATCTGCTCCTGCTCTCCATCATGCAGCACCACATCAAAACTACCGCTCAATGCCACAACGAACTCTTCCGTCTCACGAAACGCATGTCCTCCACGCACGGAGTCCCCCGGCACGTCGTAGATCCAGAATGCACGCTCTATCTTAAACGGAACATTCTTCAACTGCTCTACCACACTCAGATTCCCTCTTCTATCGAGAATCTTTGGTAATTGTATGATTTCCGGCTTCATATTTATTAATTCTCTAACTCACTAATTCTTTAATCCTATCAAAAGCAATAACAGCCACGGACACGTATTCAGCATCTTAATCTTACGCTTCGATTTCTTTGTCACTCGTTTTTCCGATAATGGAAAGATTCTCTTCTCCTTCAATCGCTGATAGTAATCTAAACTCAGTCGATAATCTACACATGCTACCGATGTAAGCAAAGAAGTCGCTGCGTGCGCAAACATCATATTATACCAATCGCATGTCTCTAAGGGTGCAGACTGCTTTTGCTCCATCAAAATGTCTATCATCTGCATGTGCATATCCACCTTGCGCATCACCGCTTGCTTATTGTGTGAATGCACCATAGAACCAGTCCGTTGGAGATAATACTGATGTCGAACCGGATTTACATTCACGCGCTGCGATTTTTGTAAGATACGAGGCAACCATGGGGTATCATCGAAGAAGCACCCCTCAAAGAACCGGATACCTGTACTCTTAATGAAATCCAACCGATAGATATATGCCCAAACGTAGCAGCCTACTCCCAAACGATGTGCCAAGAACTCCGTTCCCGTCATTACACCCGGAGTATAATCGAATCGTACTTCTATCTCCGAGTCCGGCACGTTGTTATAGTCTTCATCTACCTTCTGATAGTTGAACCGTAGCATATCTAGATTTTCATCGTCCATCTGCTTCAATAAGGCAGCGAGGCTGTTCTTCTCGATATAATCGTCCGGATCCACGAAGCAAAGATACTGTCCTTTTGCGGCATCAATGCCTGTATTGCGAGCCGCAGCTAGGCCTTTGTTATGCTCATGCGTGCTTACGCGCACATTCATATATTGTGCGGCATATTCTTTCGCCATCTCTAATGAGTTATCCGGAGAACAGTCATCCACCAAAATTATCTCGTATTCCGATTGCGGGATATCTTGCTCCAACAGCGTTTCCATGCAGCGAGGCATGTACTTCGCTGTGTTATACATATTTACTACTATACTCAGTCGCATATTGTTCGTGTCCAGTTATATGTTTGCTGCAGACCATCTTCAAATGAAGTAAACGAATACTCTCCGATAATACTTTTGAGTTTATCGGTATTGAGTTCGAAATGCGATGCATCAAATTGTTTCGCATCCGCATGCTCTGCCTTGAAGGTTGGAACCAATGCACGTACTGCCTTGGCAATCTCATTAACTGATAATAATGTACCGCTACCTATATTGATAACTTGGTTCGAGATGCCTTTTCCGAGCAATTGGAATAGTATATCTACGAAATCTTCTACATAAATATAATCCTTCTTATCATCACCATTTCCCCAGATTTGCAAGGTCTCATTGCGTAGCGCTTTCGTCATCGCGATATTGATAACACCTTGCTTCATGCTATAGTGGTAAGCGCCATAGGGGTTGCTCAGTCGCACTATCAACGGACGCAGTCCATATAACTGACCATACTGCATCATGTATTTCTCCGTAGCTACTTTGACAGTACCATAAGAACTGATGGGATATACTGCATCTGATTCTAAATGCGGTTTGTGGTCTCGCGTACCATATACCGCTCCTCCAGAAGAGATATAGACGATGTCTTTGACATTGTATTTCACCATCAACGCCAACACATCCAATGTCGGCAGCAGGTTTGTCTCTACATCGTAACGAGCATTCGCTGAGTCAACGGGAACGGTTGTGCTGAGCGAGTGAATCACCAAATCAATCTTATTCTCTTTGAATATAGATTCCAACAATGCTGTATCCGTGAAATCTCCAGAGTATGATTTCTCAGCAAGACTTTGTATCACCACATGTCCGGGATGAGCCGGGCATTTGTCAAACACGATAAACCGATACTGCTCCCGTAGATGTTCATCAACATATCGCATAATATTGGTTCCTAAGAACCCATATCCCCCAAGAATCAATACATTTTTCATTTCAGCACTCTCCATTTTTCAAGTTTAAACAAAACGCGTTCCATAAAGTAAACCAATCCCCATAGATGATACTTCTTGAGCCTTTTATATTGGCTTATCGGAAAATGATATTGATCATAATCCTTCAATATAGCTGCCGGTAACATCTTTCCCAACTCTGCATGACGCTCCTTTTCGCGGAAATCCAAATTCGTCTCCGAAATACCGGTCGTATCAAAAATGGTTACATCAATCGGCACATAATGCAACTTCTCTCCTCCAAAAACAACGGCATTCACGAACCATTTCCAGTCACTACAAATCTTCAAATTTTCATCATATAATCCATACTTTTCGTATAGAGATCGATGAATATATGTCGGATCGTGATTCACAGTCCCCTTAATAAAATCATCCATCGTCCACTCAACTTCCTGCGCTTTTAGCTCTCGACACTTCACTCTCTCCCCAAGACAAACATCCTTACTCAACTTCCCATTCCCAAAGTCTCGGATCATATTGCCATATAATATAGAAGGATATTCAGTTTCTTCAAGAGCCTTAACCATGCGATCTGTCACATCCGGAGCCGCAAGGACATCTCCACTATTGAGGATTTGGATATAGTCCGGCAATACTTTATTCTCCACTCCACTCCGTTTCGGTCGATTTGCTTCGCTGTACTTATCTTCACTTCGTTCCGAACGATTAAAGACATCAACAACTCTTTTACCTAAGGTAATTTCGATGCCTTTGTTCATTCCGTTGTAGATTCCTTTATCCTTCTCAGACGACCAAATCACCGTATGTTTGGAGGTATCTGCATACTCTTTGATAGCCTCTACCGAACCATCTGTGGATGCTGCATCCACTATAACGTGTTCGATATTCGAATACGTTTGTGAAGCGACAGAAGCTAACGTTTTACGCAAGCCTTCAGCGTCATTATAATTAACTGTTACTATACTAAGCTTCATAAGCGCGTTATTTACTTATCAATCCTTTGAACATACGGGTATAAGTTTTACGTCTTAGCCATTTACGCCAAGGCTGTTTTTGCAGCAACTGTAAATCATCTATCTCTTTCCTATACTCTGCAATACGTGCATCGAAATCCGCGGCATATTCTGCTGAATAAAGCGGCTTCATATGTTCCAAAATTGTGCATAACTGCGTATCTGTCAATATCTGATTACGATAAGCTATAGATATATTTTGCATATGACGACGGTATGCTACCATCACATCCGGCATATAATAATAAGGTCCGTGTTTAGCAACCGACAGATGTACCACATAATCATCGTTCATCACGGTATTATACCAGTTAGGGAACTCTATATACTCTCTCCGCAACACGGCACTATGAATGGGCACGAACCACCGCTCACGGATAAACTCTCTCGCATCATGAACCGCATGGAAATCCGGTCGGTTGAATAAACCGCACAATCTACCATTCTCATCGGCATACCATGTATTATGGAAGCATGCCGCATATTCCGGATGAGCCTCTAAGACATCTACCTGTTTTTGCAACTTATAATCATCCGTATAGAAATCATCTCCATCCAAACACGTCACATACTTGGCTTTGCTTGCCTCGATTACGCGCTTTAAGTTTTCGGGTCCTCCGATATTCGTTTTCTGCAAGAGAAGACGGATTTTATCGGGATACTGCTTCTGGTACTCCTGCAATATGGCTACAGTCCTATCCGAAGAAGCATCATCGCTGATAATTATCTCGAACGGAAACGTTGTTTGTTGCCGCAGCACACTATCTAACGCTTCGCGGATGAAACGATCCTGATTATGCGTGCGCACGCACACAGATAATATCGTGTCTTTTATACTCATTTACCTGTATTCGCTTTAAATTAAACAAATCAACATCCTTCTTACGCACCGGGCCTCCAAAGGAACGGAGTGCGGTTTTGTATCCGGTTTGTTGCGCAAAAACAATAGCCTCAGCCGACACATCGGTTTTCCAACCATAGGGATAGGACAAATGCTCTATCGGCTTATCTATATGTTGCTCCAAAATCACTTTGCTTTCGCCCAACTCATATTGCAGCGATGCCGTATCAGTAATCGTCAATCTGCAATGACTCATAGTATGACTACCGATGGTGCATAATGGAGCATTAGATAGTTCCTCTATCTGTGCCCACGACAATGTATTATTTGGGAACACATCTTCTGTCAGATATTCCGCAAAGAGCCTTTTGAACTCCTCTTGCAAATGCTTGTACGAAAGAGAGAATAGCAAAGCCTTCAATATTTTAAACGTTTCATTCTTTTGTTCCTGCGTCCAGCAATAGTAGTGTTCTCCGTTAATATCCAGTTCTCCATTCTTCTTAATAATGCGCTCTATGATTAACGGATAGTTCCAAATAGGCGTATGGTCGTTCACCAGGTTGACCGAGACATAGATAGTAAAAGGTATGCCGAGTCTTTTGAGAATAGGATATGCATAGGTATAATTATCCTCATACCCATCATCAAAGGTAATCACTCCGAAGGATTTGCCTTGTCTTTGATTTGCCATACGCTCCGGGAGCTCGTTAATGGAGATAAACTCCAATCGTTCTTGTTGCTCTCGCAAGAACTGTTCAAAGTATTCCGGAGATACGCGCAGTTCATCAATCGGAGCTAAATAGTCTCCCTTCGGACACACCATATGGAAGGTATAGATATACCCTATCGGTTGATTGAAGCATGCATTATACATTGCTTCGCACCACTCTCTCCCTATTCTGAGTACTTTCCTAAACATTATTCTGCATATACTTTACCCTTCAACGCATATTCATCACGATGCAGGAACTTACGTCCATACCAGTTCTTTAGTCTCCCCCACAAGCTACGACGCTTGGGATTGGTAAACGAATACCACGCATTGATGATACGTGCATCCTCATATAGCACATCCAAGAACCGGATGTTCGCATTATCCGCCAGTCGTTCAAAGTTCCATTGACTCGAACCGGTAGCATTGGTAGCTTCAGAGTCCCAGCCTATATGATTGATATATGATACAATAGGACAGATACTAACGGCATGGTTCACAAAATGAGCTAAGCCAAACCTAGATGCCCAAAGGTTTTTTTTCTGCGTAATCATTTCTAACATAGCTTCCGGTTCTGAGTATTCGAGACGCCTATATGCTTGTAGCATAGCATCGTTATGCAAGATTATATCAAAGTCCTTATAGTCCCAATCTACTTGATTCCACCGATCTGCCCATGTTGCCCAACCAGTAGGATGTTGCGACAAAGAAACATATACATCGTACGGATAATCCTTTGGATAGAACCGCTCCGGATGCGGACGTGACAAGCCACTGATAGAGAACACCGATTTGCGAGGTTCGTAATGGTCGAGACATTGGTTCATATAACTGAGGAAATAGGGCGATGTCTCCAGATCATCCTCCAGCACAATCACCTTGCCGTATTTATTGATTATCTCCGTTACACCGGTTATGATACTTGTTCCTAATCCTCTATTCTCTTCTCGTTCGAAGATATGCACTTCTTTGAATGTAGGCACAACGGCTACATCATGCGCCACCTGACGAGCGGCTTTTATCTTTGCGAGCTGTTCCTCCGTTGCATTCGGCTTCGCACCGTCGCAAAAGATATACAGAACAGACTGATTTGCTAATTTGTTTTGTCCTAACCACGTCAATGTCTTACGCAGGTGATTCGGACGATTAAATGCAAAAACAATAATAGGTGCAAGTGTCATAATTTATACCATTTATGGGTTAATCTTCTCCATCAAGATAATTGATACAGAGGTAACCTTGCTCATCAACGAATGCATCTTCCGGCAATTCCCAGTTCGGATTATAGGCAAGGCGATCCTCATATTTATAGCTGCTACGCAGCATAATTTTTCTGGGGGGGGTATTGCCTAATTCGCTGATTTTATGATAGTTATATGGCGTTAACGTAATCTTACCTATCTGACTCATGATAGCCAATATCGGTTTGCAACGACCCGTAATATGACCGGAATTAACGAGTTGCTCATAGCAATAGATCATCTTATCCACAGACGGACGCATGTGGTGAATACCACGCATCGGGATACAATGGAAGAG
>Ga0247611_10005653_pt1 | contig 16391 bp, 13 predicted proteins | sample 177DNAGHGhighgp2_FD_192422 | JGI IMG/M metagenome (GOLD analysis project Ga0247611, IMG submission 192422) | Sheep rumen microbial communities from Palmerston North, Manawatu-Wanganui, New Zealand - 1770 DNA GHGhigh gp2 | ecosystem: Host-associated > Mammals > Digestive system > Stomach > Rumen... | reverse complement strand
GCGCATCTTGAGCACCACACGGTCCATCACCTTGTTCTCCAGGGGATGGTAGAGCTGTCCCAAAGTCAACTCACGGTCGATGGGGGGCAGCCACAGGACAAGCGAGGTAACCCACTCCCAATTACCGTAGTGGCCGAGCAACAAGGCGACCGACTGTCCGCTTTCCAGAATCTCGGCCACCTGTTCACTGCCCTTGAAGGTGATGCGGCGCATGATGTGCTTGCGGCTGATGGTCGTGTACTTGACCGTCTCGGCCACCAGGTTACACATGTGGCGGTAGAACTGACGCTGCAAGCGCTTCAGCTCGTGATGGCTCTTGCCGGGATAAGCATGGGTGAGGTTTTTCCAAATCACGCGGTGACGGTATCGGAAGACGTAGGCCACCAGCAAGAAGAGGATGTCACTGAACAGGTAATGCACCCACAAGGGCAGCAGCGACAAGAGGAACCACGTCCCGTAGACCACCCAAAAAGCTATGTCATCAATCACTTTCTTCATAAGCAAGTGCGAAAGTACAACAATTTTCTGACAACTTAAACTAAAAACGGTAAACTAAGCCACAAAAAAAGAGTACCTTTGCCGCCGCTATGAAGGCCATTATCACTTTTTTGAAGAATTGGACGTTGCCCAGCGCTATTGTGACGGGCACGGTAATCTATCTGATATTCTACTGGGTGCCAGCCCTTGACCCCGTGAGCGAGGTGATGGAGCCGATTTTCGACACCATCCTGCCGCTGTTCATGAGCCTGATCCTGTTCACGACATTCCTGCGCGTGGATTTCCACAAGATGCGTCCGGCGATGTGGCACTTGTGGGTGACGGTGTTCCAGGTGCTGTTTGTCGTGCTCATCGTGGCACTCATCCTGGGCCTTGACATGAAGGGCAAGGACCTGATCCTGATGGAGGGCATCCTGACGTGTGTCATCTGCCCTGGCGCCAGTGCGGCTCCCGTGGTGACAGGCAAGTTGGGTGGTAACCTGGAGACAATGACCACCTATGTGTTCCTGTCCAACCTGGTGACTGTCGTGGCTGTGCCCGTGGTGTTCCCGCTCATCGACAAGGGGGTGGACATCAGTTTCTGGGCAGCCTTTGGCATGATCATGTACAAGGTGTTCCTCGTGCTGGTGCTGCCGCTCATTGGTGCCTATCTCGTGAAGCATTACCTGCCACGCCTGCAACAACGGCTGGTGGCCATCCAGGACCTGTCGTTCTACATGTGGGGCATCTCTCTGACCATCGTCACGGGTTGCACCGTGAAGAATATCATGGGCAGCGGAGCGCCTGTCATGTTCCTCATCACCATTGCCCTGGTGTCGTTGCTCATCTGCTTGGCACAGTTTGCCGTGGGCCGCTACATCGGTCACTTCTTCGGCACCGTCATCGAGAGCGGCCAGGGTCTGGGACAGAAGAACACGGCCTTTGCCGTGTGGATTGCCTACACCTATCTGAGCCCATTGTCGGTGGCTGGCCCCGGCTGCTACATCCTGTGGCAGAATGCCATCAACAGCCTGGAGATCTGGCACCACCGCAAGCAGGAAGAACGTAACGCTAAGCTGCAGAGCCGCTAAATCACTATATCTGTCATGAAGAAATTGATTAATCCATACCTGGACAAGCAGGGATACAACTGCTTCGGGTGCAGCCCGACGAACCCCATCGGCCTGCATCTGGAATTTTGGGAGGACGGCGAGGAAGTCGTCACCACGTGGTCACCTTGTGTCAACTATGACGGCTGGGTCGAAACCCTGCACGGCGGCATCATCAGTACGCTCATCGACGAGTTGGCCAACTGGGTACTCTCGCGACGCTTGCAACGAGCTGGCGTGACCACCAAACTGGAAGTGAAATTTCGCCGTCCCGTCTCTACCCGCGACTCGCTGATCACCCTGCGCGGCCACATCACGGGCAATGTGCGCAATTACTACACCGTCCACGTCACGTTGCACGACAGCCAGGGCCTGCTATGCGATGAGGGCGACGTGACCTACTGCATGTTTGACGAGGAACGCTCCCGCGAGATGGGCTTTACTGCCTGTCTCACCGAGGACGAAACATCATTTCCACAACCTTAACAAAAACATTTTACCGGGCGCCAATAGCCTGAAACTCACGATAAATCATCCTGCCTCAACGATGAGGTGGGCGGCGGTGACGGTGCAGACGTCGGAGCCAAGGCGGTCGGCCAGGCGGTGGTAGCCGTCGAGCATGGCGGTTCGCTCGGGACTATCGCTCAATAATGCTGACAGATGGCTGTCGATGCTGTCAACGGTGCACAGGTGCATGAGCAACTCGGGAATGACGGGCTCGTCGGTGATGAGGTTGGGCAGAGTGACGTATTTTCCAGTTAATAGACGACGATAGAAGTTGTAGGACCACTTGCTGCCATTGAAGCGGTAACAGGCCACTTGAGGTGTGCCCAGCAGGGCTGTCTCGAGGGTGGCGGTGCCTGAAGTCACCAGCGCGGCACGGGCATGATGCACGAGAGGATAGGTGGCGTCGCGCAACACGGGCACAGCGCTATCGCCCATGACATCGTGGTACAGATGGTCGTCGATGTTGGGGGCTCCGGCAATGACCGCCTGGTATTGGGGATGACGGGCTGCTGCCTCGAGCATGAGCGGCAGGTTGTCGCGTATCTCCCTCACACGGCTGCCTGGCACGAGAGCGATGATGGGCCGATCAGACAGATCATGCTGGCCAATGAAGGTGGCAAAATCGGGGAAGTCCTTGCTGGCCTGGGCCACTTCCTGCACCGTGGGATTACCCACATAGGTGGCCTTGTAGCCACGCTCCTTGTACCAGTCGGGCTCAAAGGGCAAGATGCAGTACATGTGATTGACATAGCGGCGGATGTCCTTGACACGCCACTCCTTCCACACCCACACCTTGGGAGAAATGAAGTAATGCACTGGGATGCCCAGATTGTGGGCGTGCTTGGCAACCTTGAGGTTAAATGACGGGTAATCCACCAGTATCACTGCATGGGGTTGCCACTCGTCGATGGCATGACGGGCTGTACCGAGGAAGCCGAGAATTTTTCCCAAGTGCTTTATCACATCCATGAAGCCCATGTAGGCCATATCACGATAGTGGATGATAGGGGGGACGGCGGCCTGCTCGGCCATCATGTCACCACCCAGGAAACGGAACTCGGCTTGAGCATCCTGCTCCTTGAGAGATGCCATCAGGTGGGATGCGTGCAGGTCACCCGAGGCCTCGCCGGCGATGAGGAAATACTTCATTTTCAGTTTTCTGTTGTCAGTTGCTTTCTTTTAAGGGTGATAAAATCAAACTCGTAGGCATTCTTGTGGTCGCTCCCATGGTGCTCGCGGCTCACTTCCTGCCACTCGTCGGGATTGAGGGCGGGAAAATAAGCATCGGCGCTTGCCCAACGGGCGTGAATGCGGGTGAGATGCAACACTTCGACTAGCGGCAATGACTGCTCATAGACCTGCGCCCCACCGATGATGAAGACGGTATCGGTCTGGGCCGCAGCGATGGCATCGTCGAGGTTATGGACTACAGTCACGCCAGGGTGTTCCCAATCGGCGTTGCGGGTGATGACAATGTTCTGGCGGCCGGGCAAGGGACGACGGGGAAACGACTCAAAGGTCTTGCGGCCCATCACGATACTGTGGCCCATGGTCACCTCCTTGAAGTGACGCATGTCGGCAGGCAGGTGGCACAGCAGGTCACCCTGGCGCCCAATGGCCCAGTCGCTGGCAACCGCCACTATGGCATGAATCGATTTCACTATTGCTTGTTCTTATATCATTACTGTTCCAGCAACACTAGAGGTCCCATTAAAGTCTGGGGAATTTAAACCGAGACGACACCCTTGATGGCTGGCCAGGGGTCGTAACCCTCGAGGGTGAAGTCCTCATACTTGTAGTCGTCGATGCTCTTGACCTCGGGATTGAGCACCATGCGTGGCAGCGGGCGCGGCTCTCGCGAGAGCTGCTCCTTGATCTGATCGAAGTGGTTGCGATAGATGTGTGCGTCCCCGAAGGTGTGGATAAATTCGCCCGGTTCCAAGCCCGTGACATGGGCCACCATCATCAGCAACAGAGCATAGGACGCAATGTTGAAAGGCACGCCCAGGAACAGGTCGGCGCTGCGCTGATACAGCTGCAGGCTCAACTTGCCCTGTGCCACATAGAACTGAAACAGCGAGTGGCACGGTGGCAGCTTCATCGTGGGCACCTCGGCGACATTCCAGGCGCTGACCATGATGCGACGGCTGTCGGGCGAGTGTTTTATCTGATCAATGACTTGAGCAATCTGGTCGATGGTGCCGCCCTTGCCGTCGGGCCAAGCACGCCACTGGCTGCCATAGACGGGTCCCAGGTCACCGTTCTCGTCGGCCCACTCGTTCCAGATGCGCACGCCGTGCTCCTGAAGCCAGCGCACGTTGGTGTCGCCACGCAAGAACCACAGCAGTTCATAGATGATGGACTTGAGGTGCACCTTCTTGGTCGTCAGCAACGGGAAGCCATCGGCCAGGTTACAGCGCAACTGGTAGCCGAACACGCTGCGCGTGCCGGTCCCCGTGCGGTCCTCCTTGTCCACACCGTGTTCCATCACATGCTTGATTAAGTCAAGATATTGTTTCATTGCATTATCGTTAGTTATCTTCTCTCACCTGAAGCCTAAAACCAATCTACCAGTTGAAAACGTTGCGCAACACCCACCACAGGAGTACCGTGACAAAGAACAGCCCGATGACCAATTCGGAGTTGAGACGCATATACAATCGCGGATTGCGCACGCGCTGGGTTTCGGCTATCAGACAATAGGCAATCCAGGGGATGGAGACCAGCAGCATCGCATTGTGCTTGAACGCCGTCACCACATCGCCGTGCAACAAGGCATGGATGGCACGCTGGCTGCCGCATCCGGGGCACTTGTAACCTGTCAACGACAGAAAGCCACAACGTGGAAACACCGACGATGATGACGGGTCAAGCGCATAGTAGATGAAACCGAACAAGAGCAGCAGAGCGACAGCGGCACTGATGACGAGGACGCGACGCATGACCTGTCATCACATGGGCCTTATCATCGATGTGATCATCGAGAGGAACGGCTGGCAAATGAGACCCAGGATGATAGAGGCAATGCACCACCAGGCACCGGTCTCGCTGGCCTTTTTGGCCGCCTCAATGTCACCGGCATTGTACTTGTTGGTCACCTTGACGGCATAGATGATGGCCACGACACCTGCCGGCAGGCAGCACAACACCGTCGAGATGATAGCCCACGCCAGGTTGGTCGGCGGGCAAGGCTCTTGAGGGGATTGCGGCTGAACCGGTTCTTGATATCCTGAGGCTTGGTGCTGGGGCCATTGCTGGGGCGACTCGGGCTGTGAAGGACCCATAGCTTGCTGTGAAGGCTCTGCATCCACGGCCTCGCACCCGGCAGCCGACTGCAGGGGTTGGCCGACTGCGACGGGCTGAGCAGGTTCAATGGGCTGACCGACCTCGACATGCCGAGTCTCGCTCATGGGAACACCCACCATCTGATAACAACCCTGCAGTTCAGGTAACTGCGTGATCTTCACCCAGTCGGTGAGCCCCTCGTGCCACACATAGGCCGACGAGGTGAGCCCCATCTCCTTGAGGGCATCCAGTTCCACAGGACCGGTCTGCACTCCATTATGATTAATCCAATACTGCATATCTCAACTGTTTTTTGCTTTTTGCAAAGGTAATCATATTATTTCACATCACAAACATGTGAAGTCTGTTTTCAGTCTGTAACTCTCCGACCAGCACGGCAGGCAGCCCATCAGAAGTCGCTGAAGAAGCGGGGACGGATGAGCAGGCCGAAGCGGATGCGAGAGTGGTACTGGTTGTAGTCGAGCATGTGCTCGCCGTAGCCGTTGTAGTACTGGAGCATGATGAACTGGTTGGAATTATGGTTGATGCGATAACCCAACTGGATGATCGTGTTGAAATTCAGGTTCCAACCCTGACGCTTGACCAGTGTCATGTCGAGCACCCACTTGTCATCGAGGCTCTTGGCCTGAAAACCGGCCTGTGAGATACCCATGTACTTGAGGATATCGCGGTTGTACTGTCCATCGACAATGGGGATCCAGTACTTGGCATGAGCCATCAGGTAAGGCGAAATGTAGGCCTCGGCCGCCAGGGAGATTTTGTTCCAGCTGCGTGATGCAGTACCGTCTCGCCCATTGGACTCATGCTCAGCCATCAAGGTCACCTTGCCCAGCAGCCGGTTTTTCACGATGATGTGCTTGGAGATACCGATACCAGGATTGAAATTCAAGTCATAGAACGGCAGCGAGTTCCGGAAGACATGCCAGATGGCCTTCTGGCTGTAGAACAAATACAGATAAGTGTGGCCAGGCAGCACACTCTTGGTGAGGCGCTGCTGGAAACTGATTTGGAATTTCACATCGCTGTTGTAACCGTCAGGCTTTCCGCCCAATACCGTACCACCAACAAAATAGATATCCTTGTACAGGCTGAAGTAAGGCCTGTTGTCGAGTTCAGCGCGGATGCTGTCGGCAACATCCTGGCTCGACTTCTCGGTGGCCACAATCTGCCCCATGGCGGGGGTACTCATTCCCGCCAGCAGAACGATGCAACACACCAGCAAACGATAACAATTATTCATTATTTTCAGTTGTCAGTTGTCAGTTCAAGTTAAAACTTAAATCAGCCACATCACTACGAACCATAACGGCGGCACGAGCAATGCGGGCAACATGTTGAGCACATGGCAATCCTTGATGCGCAACAACGACAATCCAGAGCCCGTGATGAGCAGACCACCCACGATGAGCAACTCGGCCATCAGGGCATCACTCACGGCCTGGCTCGAGAGCGTAGCCACAGTATAGAACAATCCCTGCCACATGAACAGCACTGGGGCTGCCAGCAGCATCCCGATGCCGTAGGTCGAGCCAAAGATGGTCGCCGTCACCAGGTCAAGGGTGGCATTGGTGAACAGAAAAGTGTTGTCGCCCTCCAGAGCACTGATGACGGGTCCCAGCATCGACAACGGGCCAATGCAATAAACCAGTGTGGCCGTGGCCAGGCCGTCGGCAAGACGGTTCCCGTCTCCTGCCTTGCTGCGACGCTCGACCAGCCGGTGGAAACGCCCGTCGATGTCCAGAGCCACTCCCACAATGCTGCCGATGGCCATCGCTGCGATGAACAGCACCGGATACTGGCTCTTAGGAAGGTTAGAGACCACAGCATTCAGGCCGATGGCAAAACAGGCCAATCCCAGCGCATCATACAACACGCTCTTATATTTATCCTTGATACCCTTGTGCAGCGCCACGCCTATCAGTGTCCCGGCCACAATGGTACAAGTGTTGACTATTGTTCCTAACATCACAATAAACTTTTCGCCCCACAAAAGTACTGCAAAAAACTGCAATCAATCGTCAATGTCCACATGATTTTTAAGCAATAAGTGCCAAAAATGAAAAATTGATACCATTTTTTTTGATTATAACTGTTCATTTAGAAAAAAATGTTTAATTTTGCCACGCCATGAACTATTGTGCTAGATAAAGAACTATAACGAACTATTATTTAAGCATTCTTAAAAAAGTATGAGGAGATTTATGTTAAAACACCTCTCAGTGTTATTGCCTTGGGCCGTAATGCTGCCGTTATCTACGCACAGTCAAGCCTACGATTACAATTTTGCAGATGTCAATCGAGATGGAGAGATCAGCATTGCAGATGTCAATGCTGTGATAGACGCCATTCTGGGCAAGCCGGTAATGCCGCAACAGAACAAGACTTTTACCGTTAATGGAGTATCGTTCACAATGGTTCAGGTAAAAGGTGGCACCTTTGTTATGGGTGCTGATGATAATGATACCGAAGCAAGACCAGATGAACGTCCCAAGCGCATGGTTCAAGTGTCGGACTACTACATCGGCCAGACTGAGGTCACCCAAGAATTGTGGGACGCTGTCATGAATAATAATCCGAGTTCTTTTTCGGGCATCAACAAACCGGTTGAGCGCGTTTCATGGAATGAATGCAAAGAATTCATCAGCCGCCTGAATGCCCTTACCGGCCAGCGATTCCGCCTTCCCACCGAAGCTGAATGGGAATTTGCCGCTCGTGGAGGGAACAGCAGCAATGGGTTCAAGTATGCAGGCAGCAACGACATTAATGATGTCGCATGGTGGGGCTTTGAAATCGGCGGCAATAACACCAGCTACACCACACAACCTGTTGCCACCCTAGCGCCCAACGAATTGGGAATCTATGACATGAGCGGTAATGTCTTTGAGTGGTGCAATGACTGGTATGCCGTTTATCCTGGACCGACGTTGCATGTTGACCCAAGGACGATATATCTTGAAGACATACCTGCCAGCGGCAATCTAACAACCGGGACATTTACCATAAGCGGCTATCACTTGTCTGATGATGTCTATCTCACCATCGATGGTGATGGATTCAGTGTCAGCCCCACACACATCAACGTGAATGATGCCAATAATAACAATGTACAAGTCACCATCACCTACACAGGCCCAAGAGCCGAAGCAGCCAGAGCGACAATTACAGTGAGCAGCAAGGATGCCAATGATGCGACTCTCAACGTTTACTATTATTACCCCGAACTGGATATTGATGCCGACAACCCTTTATGGCTACAAGAGGAAATAGTAGATGGTGACACCATTTCAAAAGGGGCCTTCAGAATTTTCGGTAATAATTTAACTGGCAATGTCATTCTCAGTGCCGACGACGGGTTCAGTGTCACGCCCTCTGTTATTGAGCCAATCGATGGAAGAATAGACGGTGACGATGTGACTGTCACCTACTGGTGGCAGACAAGTGCCAACCCCGTTTCAGGGACCATCAGAATCAACTGTGCAGGTCTGCATGAACAATTATTAACCGTCATTGCGCAAAAGTCGGTTCCCGATACCACCGAATTGAACCTGACAATTAACAGGCCAAGCATCACATCATTCAACGAGACCTATCAAGGATATGTTGATATTGACCCCAAAGGGCCAAGTTATGGCTCTTACCGTGTTATTCGCGGCGGTTCATGGAATGTAGAAGCCAGATTCTGCCGTTCCACCTATCGTTATAACAACAAACCCGATTTTAAACACTATTCAATTGGATTGCGACTTGCTATGTAATAGTGGCCGCATCACAAACTGGAGTGGATATACTCCAATATCCACTCCAGCTTATTAGTCACTTGGCTACTTCAATAAACCACTCAAGGTGCCAGGGCTTAAGGTTAAATCCCCTCTTAGACACGAAAAAAATGTAACTCTCGTGAAAAGTTACAATGTCTATAGCGTACATTTTGAGCGGTTTAAAAATAGTTTTTTTGACAATGACATATAGTAAGGACTGCGAAAAATTTATAAAAATGAGATTTCACAAGATTATTGACATAGATTCATTTGGTTTTATGAAAACTAATTTTTTCATCTTCTCTTTGATGCTCTGTTATGGGCTCAATGCATGGGCGGGAGATAAGGTGGCGGTTTCTGATTCATGTGCAAGATTCGAGATACAAGGGCAATACCTATATGATATTGGAGACATTTATAGTGGTATCGGTTCGGTTTCAGCATCTTATTGTTTGAAGAGTACAGGAAATGCGCCATTAATCATTATTTCCAGTTCAACATCTTGCCCGTGTACAACTGCTTTTTACGATCAAGATGTCATTTTGCCCGAAGATTCGGTGGAGATCCTGTTAACCTACAACATTCAATCTCACGTTGGCCCTTTTTTACAATCTGTGCTATTGAAGACCAATGCAGTGCCTAAAGACTATGTTTGGTTTTATCTGAAAGGTAATGTCAAGAAAGAGCCAGAGAATAACCAGTGAGGGAGTAAGCGGGCACAATTAATAAATGGGATGTTGTGCCATGGCAAAAACAAAGTGAAAAAAACAATATGTTATAGAATTTTAATCTATAAATTTGCTTGTTAAAAATTTTATGCCTAAATTTGCACGCTGAAATGTAACTTTTCACGATAGTTACAAAAACCAAAAACGATCATTACTATATTTTAATGTATAATTAATAATTTTTAAACAGTTTTTATTATGAGTAAACGATTTTTGAGCTCAATGCTGTTGGGACTTCTATTCCTTGTAGGAGCCTCAAGCATGTTTACTTCTTGTAAGGACTATGATGACGACATCAAGAACCTTCAAGAACAGATTGACCAGAACGCCAAAGCTATTGATCAAATCAGGAACCTGGTTACCGATGGTAGTGTCATTTCTGATGTGAGGAAAATCGCCGACGGCATTGAAATTGTGATGGCCAATGGCAAGACCTACACCATTACCAATGGAACAAGCGCTACTGTTTGGACTATCGGTGATGACGGCTATTGGTACAAAGACGGAGAGAAGACTAACTTCTACGCTATCGGTAAAGATGGTGCCAATGGTATCAATGGAACAAATGGCACTAACGGGACTAATGGCAAAGACGGTATTTACTATGTACCCAACCCCGAGACAGGTTGCTGGGACATTTATAATGCCGATGGCACCCTCAAGGAGAAGACCAACATTTCCTGGAAGGCTTCAACCAATGAAATCACGGCCGTTAAAGATGGTAGCGACCTGAAGCTTTATAATGTCAGGACGTCCAGCGGCTTCGCAGATTTCACTGTCGCCCTGAGCAACATCCTGCGCGGTTTCGTCTTCCAGCCTGAAATCTATGTTGACGGTGTTCCTGCAATTCGCGTAGCTCAGTTTGGCTACAACGCCCTGAACATGACTCGCATGAACAACGGCAAGAATGGTGACGGCGAGAACGGCACCCAGAAAGGTATCGAGGAGTACATCACTTCATCAACCAAGACCTATAAGAGCCGCAAGACCTACGTGAAGTATCACGTGAATCCCAGCAACGCCAATGTAGAGGACCTGAAGAACCTCACCTTTGTCGTTAAGGCCAACGATGAATACATCAAGACACGCGCTCCCAAGAGGGCTCCGGCATCAAGCGACTTTGACGCTGAGGCTAAGTTCCACGACTTCACAAATGGTATCCTTACCGTTGAAGTTATCGTTCATGGTGAGCCCGCAACTGGTGACAACATCTCAGTCATTGCCCTGCAGACCGCCCGCCAGGATGGTGAAAACGTGACTTCAGATTATGCAACTGTCATCAAGAGCAACCTGAATGACATCCACATTGCCGACAAGGCACGCAATGCCTCCAAGGAGGATTACCACTTCCGCACCATTCTCCACAGCAAAGACAATTCTTGCGAACACATTGGCATTAAGAACTATGCCGTTTCTCACAAACTGGATAAGGATGGCGAGACCTGCGACCTCCAACTCAAGTGGAATGGCGAGCTGAACATCTGGGATTATGTTATGGCTCACGAGGTTGGTAATCCCTGCATTGATGCAACCACCTCAATGGCAGCTCTGGGATTCACCTGGAAGCTTGATCTGGTTGAGAAGTTTGTCTTCGGCAGCAACGAAACTGATCAGTCCGAGTATGTTGAATTCAACGAGACTACTGGTATCTTGAAAGTGAAAGAGAAATATGGTGAGTCTGCAATCGATCGCACTCCTATCGTCCGCGTCCGCATCATGGATGGCGATAAGACTGTGAAGGTGGCCTACATCAAGGTGAAAATCGTGCGCACGCCCGAACCTCTTCAGAACTATGCAGCATTCTTTAACGGTGTTGACTTCACGTTCAAGTGCGAACAAGACGCCGGCCAATTCGTTTACGACTATAAGGACTTCAGCATCAGCGTCCTTAAGCCTTATCACTACAGTTGGGATGAGTTCCAGAGTATTTATCCCTTGAACAAGTGGGAAGACTACGTAGCTAACAATGGTGAGAAATTTGTTGACTATCTGAACAAGAATTTGACTGTCACCATTGATAACAACAAGGCTAACCAGCGTGAGGTGGGCACCGTCACCCAGAGCAATGACCTGGTTGAGGATCCCTCAGAGGAAGGCACCGTTGTTCTTTACTGGAAGATTAGCAATGACGATCTTTGGAAGTATGCCGGCGAAACCGTTTACAACGTATATCGTTGCTGGGATGCCGAGCACAAGCACTACTTTGACATCATCTTGAAGGCCAAGATCAAAAACATCAACAAGACTTATGTCATTGATGTAAATGGCAAGAATGGCAAGTATGTCGAGAACTACTGGTACGATAACTTTGCATATTCCAAGTTGAACGTGAACGTTCCCAATCCTGAGAACACAACAGACCACACCAAGTGCCAGTTTGATGTTGACCTGAACACCTTCTTCGTATCTGAAAACGGATTTATCAAGGTCAATGTCGCTAATGACCAGTTCCCCATTAGCAATATGCGCTATTACTTCTGCAACGATATCAAGAACTTCAATAGCAACTTGAACGTCAAGAATAATGGCACTGAACTCTGGTGGGGCAATAGTGAGAAAATTGCATGGCTTGAGAATGCTCCCACCTACAATAAGTTCAGATATAATAAGGATAGCGACAAAGCTAAGGAACTGCTGAACCGTGACAAGGAATACATGCAGGTTTACATTGGCGCTACTGGTTATGTCTGCGGTAAGTACCAAGTCAACTTCACCTTCCGTGGTGGCGCTGATCACTTCGTAGCCAAGGTTATACGTCCTGTAACACTTGAGGGCAACAACGTTCATCCCGACTACTTCATTGATGGTGTTGACTATGGTGAGGCACACTCCTACATTGACATTGATCAATTCCTGAACCGCTTGTACGACTGGCGCAACCGCGACTTCGTCAACCATCCCTCATTCTGGGAATACTATGGTCCCTTCAGCTGCACCTTCAACACCAGCACTGCTATTTGCAACCTGAAGGTTGATGGCAACACCAGTTGGAAGCCGCTTCCCTCAACCATTAACTTCTCATTTGATCGGACTATCGGCGGTTCTAACCGTTTCGGTTGGCTGACATACAAGAACAATGGTGCCAATGTGGATGAAGACTTCGACATCAAGGTTGATCTTAAGATCCACTATGGTTGGGGCACTTATGAGATTAAGGATGTAACCATCCATGTTCAGTCCACCAAGAACACTCCTGCTCCTTAATGAACTTAAAGAAATAAACAAATAGTTTTTTCATAGCATTAATAGCACAATAGTTCTTTGATAATTGGCACCGTCGCTCATTTATAATGATGTGTGCGGTGCCAATTTTTGATTAAAATTGAGAAAAATGGCTTTAAAGTTATTTCACACATTATTTATCGTAGGATTTACTGTTGCTGTCGTTTCTTGTGGAAGCAAGAGTGCCGACGACGGGCAAGTCACTGGAAAGTATGTCGACGAGTTCGGCAACAAGTTTGAATTACGCGAGGATCACACGGCAACAATCCAATTTGACGGTCAAGATAAAATCAACGAGACTCACTGGTATGTGGGCGAACATAGCGACACCTCCTATGTTACCATCGAGTATAACGGTGATACCACCTATTACTACATGAGCCACGGTAAGCTCTACCGCAGCAAGCAGAGCATGGACATTGGCAGCCCAGCAATTGAGTTGAAACGAGAATGAATGCCCAAAACTGATTTGACATGAATTAATAAAGATTATCTGAAAGAAATGGGAGCGCAATCAACCAAATGTTAGCTCTCATTTCTTTTATACTCAAGTATCATAAGAGGATGACATTTCAGAGACTTTTATCAAATGTGGTGGTGCAATATCATTACAATGATTTCTCATGATGCATATACAAAATTCAAGTTTACAATCGTTTATGTAAAGACTTTAAACATAAACCGGATTAACACAAATCATATTATGTCAAGAATTGTATTAGATTTAAGCATTAATGGGCTAGAGCTCTCTGGGCATGTTTTTGAAGTGAGAATCAATGGTTGCACAATAACCCAGATGAATCATCATGAGAACCAACAAGAGGTGAATCCTGGCATCAGTTTCAGAGAATTCATTAAGAGTGAAATTTTTTTTCTGGAATCTTGTCAGCGATTGCGATCAGCCGAGATATACAAGAGCGTTCTCCATCAGTTCATGTTATTCAGGAACGACTGTGATATCAACGTTGAAGACATCACAACAAAGGAAATCAAGAGATTTGAAACTCACTTGCGATCTCGGAACTTGTCACTGAACACGATTTCATTTTATATGAGAGCACTGCGCTCCTGCTATAATAAGGCCATCAATAAACACCAAATCAAGGATCGGCAACCTTTCAATCAAGTATATACAGGAATTCAACCCACTAATAAACGAGCTATCGACATTAGTTCAATCAAAGCCATCAGGTGCTGTAAGTTGATTGATGAACAAGACTGTTTTGCCAGAGATATGTTCATGTTCAGTTTCTTCACACGAGGCATGTCGTTTGTCGACATGGCTTACTTGAAACACAAGGATATCAGAGATGGCTACCTGCACTACAAGCGCCACAAAACTGGACAAAGTATATCGGTGAAATGGGAATCATGCATGCAAGAAATCATTGATCGCTATCAACATCAAAATACCGATTACCTGTTGCCCATCATCCGCATAGAAAATGGCAAAGAGAGGAATCAGTACCGTGGTATTCAGCACAAAATCAACCAAAGGCTAAAACACATTGCAGTTCAATGTGGCTTGAAAACAAATCTCTCTATGTACGTAGCTCGACATTCATGGGCCAATGCCGCCAAAGACCTCAACCACCCTCTTGAGCTAATCAGTTACGGAATGGGACACACATCAACAAAAACAACCAAAATCTATCTGCGCAACATTGAAATGACTAAAATCGATCAGATGAATACAAAAATACTCCAAGAAATTGAACTCGGATGATAATCGCCTCAACAATGCAAGAAAAAGGGGTTTTTCTTGGCATTGTTTTCGGCTTGCACTGCTGTTCCCGCCCACGGGTCGGGCAAGGTAGGCGGCGCCTCAACAATGCAAGAAAAAGGGGTTTTTCTTGGCATTGTTTTCGGCTTGCACTACCTTTGTGGGCATGATGACACGTAGATTGACATTCATTATTTACATGCTGACAGTGACGGTAATCGCCACTGCAGCCATTAATCCTGAGCCACGAGAGGATGTGGAGCAGGCGATGGCATTAGCGAGGCGGTTGGCGCCTGAATTGGGGGCCAAGGTGGTATTTCATCATATTGAGGCCGAGGCTGGCAAGGACGTGTTCACCCTTGAAAGTCGGGGCGGCAAGGTCATCATCGGCGGCAATAATGCCAATTCGATGGCTGTGGGGCTGAACCGATACCTGAACAAGCACTGCAAGGTGACTGTATCGTGGTATGCCAGCGTGCCTGTGCTGCTGCCCGAGCGCCTGCCCGATGTGCCCACTGCCGAGCGTGTGACGGCACGGGTGCCGCAACGTTTCTTTCTCAACTATTGTACCTGGGGTTATACGATGCCCTTCTGGCAATGGCATGACTGGGAACGCCTCATCGACTGGATGGCGCTCAACGGCGTGAACCTGCCGCTGGCCATCACGGGGCAGGAAGCAGTGTGGTACAACGTGTGGACCAGGCTGGGTATGAGCGACAAGCAGGTGCGCAGCTATTTCACCGGACCGGCCTATCTGCCCTGGCACCGCATGGCCAACATCGACGGCTGGTGTGGCCCCCTGCCCAAGGAATGGCTCAAAGGACAGATTGAGCTGCAGCAGCGCATCGTGGAACGTGAGCGGGCATTCAACATGCGCCCTGTGCTACCAGCCTTTGCTGGCCACGTGCCGGGCGCGTTGCGCGAGCTCTTCCCCGATGCCGACATTCAAGCGCTAGGCTCCTGGGCTGGCTTTGACGAGCGATACCGCACCTATTTCCTGAACAGCGAGGATCCGCTCTACAGCCGCATCCAGCGTCTCTTCCTCGAGGAGCAGACACGGTTGTTCGGCACGGATCACATCTACGGCATCGACCCGTTCAACGAGGTGGACCCACCCAGCTTTGAACCAGAATATCTCAACCAAGTGACGAAGCACATCTATGAGAGTCTCACCGCTGTTGACCCCGATGCCGAATGGCTGCAGATGGCATGGTTCCTCTACTACCAGCGCAAGGATTACACCCCCGAGCGCACTCGCGCCATGCTCACGGGCGTGCCCCAGGGCAAGATGACGATGCTCGACTACTACTGCGAGTACAAGGAGATGTGGCGCGACCACGAGGGTTTCTACGGCCAGCCGTTCATCTGGTGCTACCTGGGCAACTTTGGCGGCAATACCAACGTGCAGGGCCGCGTCAAGGAGGCGGGCGAGCGCATCGAACAGGCCCTGGCCGAGTGTGGCGCGAGCCTGGTGGGAATCGGCTCGACACTCGAGGGCCTGGACGTGCAGCAGTTCCCCTACGAGTTCATCCTGGAGAAAGCGTGGGACTACGGCAAGAGC
>Ga0247611_10005652_pt1 | contig 16392 bp, 13 predicted proteins | sample 177DNAGHGhighgp2_FD_192422 | JGI IMG/M metagenome (GOLD analysis project Ga0247611, IMG submission 192422) | Sheep rumen microbial communities from Palmerston North, Manawatu-Wanganui, New Zealand - 1770 DNA GHGhigh gp2 | ecosystem: Host-associated > Mammals > Digestive system > Stomach > Rumen... | reverse complement strand
GCAAAGGTACGACAATCCCCCGAAACTGCATTAACACAATTTTCGGGGGATTTTACCAAATTCGGAAAAAACAATCACGCTAGTCTCGTTGGCGTTAGGCCCTACTCACCGACGGTAGCTTATTGGTTTTAGTACTTATGTTACATTCACTTGAGCGGACCACCGCCGTTGCTTGTGGGATTGCCCCAAAGCAGTTGCTGGTTGGTGCGCAGCCAGTTGCCCCATCCCGTCAGTTTGTGGAATGTGGTCTGCTCGTAGCCTTGGTCGAAATTGCACAAGAAGTCATTAGGATATGATTTGATGAAATCTGCCGTGTAGAGTTTGTCGTGGGCCAGGCAGACGCTCAGCGTGTAGTGGTCCAGATGCTGTTCGTTCGTGCTGACGTCAACATAGTGGACGAAGGCCTCGCGGAAGGCTTTGTCCAGATCGGCAGAGATGGCAGCCATTTCTGCGTCGCCAGTCTCCTTTGTCAACAAATGGGCATAGTCAGCCAAATCGAAAAAGGGAAACATGTAGGTGAATACGATACTCTTTTCGGGGGACTGTTTATTTTGAATATAGGTGTTGAACCGATACACCTCCTTGGTGGCCTTGTCGATGGCTTCCCTTTGCGTGGGGTAGAGAGCGAGGAGCCTGTCGGCGAGGCGCTTGGCGGCACTGATGATGGCATCGAGCTTGGCGGTGCGGATGAGTTTGTAGTCACCATTTTTCCAGGACTCCACTATTTGCCCATTATCTTCTTCAATGTCGTGATAGGATTGGTCCCATGCCGGACGCACGCGCTCAAACATCTGTGCGACGGCATCCTCGGTATTCCCCTTCTCCAGCAGTCCGCGGACGTATTCCGTGAGCAGTTCGCCTCCACTTGAGAGCAAGTGTGCCGAGGCCACGATATAGTCGGACAGGCCGCGCAGTTCTGTCAGCGTCTCCATGTTGCCCATCAGGCAGTTGTGGAAGAAGATGGTGTTCAGCCGGTTCAAGCCTGCGGAACGGATGGCGGTACTCAGCTCATACATATCAAGTTCCTCACTCTCATTCCACTCATCGGCAATGACCCCTCGGGTGGCAGATGCAGCGGCGGGGTCTTCGTATTTGCCAGGGACATCGTTCATTGGGTTCAGTCCAGTGCCATGCCCCCAGATGCTGAACACATACTGCTCGGCAGGACACACCAGACTGCTGATCTGGATGAACGCGCTGACGGTCTTGGGGTCGCACAGTTTCATTGCCTTGGCCTCCTTTTCATACCCATATGCCTGAAGTCCTCCGTTACGAATATTCTCCAGGTTGGTCGTGTCGTTCAGCTCGAACCATACGATGTCGCCCGGGTCGGCATACTTACCTGGATGGGAATTTTTCTCATCAGACGGTTTCTTGCCATATTTGTAGAAGCAGACCACGCGGACGTTGTTGTGGTCCTTGAGCAGCGGCTGTATCTTCTCCCAGAAGCCGTACTCAATAATTGCGTCCATGGTGCCTCCCGCATTGCCATAGACAAATACGGTGTAGCGGGCGGGCTGCGGCACATTGACCAGGTTGTCCTTCCTGTTCCACGCATCAAAGTCCTTAGCCTTCGCTTCGTCCATCTTCTGCATGGCCAGTTGGTGGTCACCCTCCGTCAAGGTCAGCTTGCCGTCGCTCATGGCATATCTGGCTGTTGTCTTGGTGTTCCTCTCCGCGATGTCCATCGTCAGCAGTCCGTCCGTAGCTGTATAGGTGAACGAATAGCTCTCACGGCCCACGGCGTCGTCGTTGTTAAGGTAATAAATGTTGGTGACGCCTGTGCCGTCGGCATTGAACTCCATCTGCTGCCAAGCCTTGCCGTATGTCCAGGCGGCATAAGTAGCCCCCGACACGTCGGAATACCATTGGCCTACAAGTTCGCCACTTGCTCCTGATTCGGGAACAGGGTTGTCGTCGTTGTCCGACGAACACGAGTTGAATACGCTTGTGCCGCAGATGAGGGTGGCGGCCAGCACCCATTGCATTAAATTCTTCATTATCTGTTTCATTATTTTTTAATCATTACTTAGAGTTAAAAAACGCTTGCAAAGGTACAAAAAGTTTTCGAAATTTAGCGTCTTCGCCCGCCATTTGTTCCATTATCTCTTACTATTACGGCTGTTATTCCCTGAAATCACTTGGTTTCGCCCCTAAATTGGTTTGTACATAACGACTGAAATGTGAGAGCGATGAGAAGCCGAACATATCGCTGATGTCCGTAAACGAGTAGCGAAATCCCGACCTTCGGTCGCCTACCCGTAGCCTTTCACGCAACAGTCTGCTGATGTCAAGTGCCGTGTAGCGGGTAATCCAGAACGCTGCCGGCAGTCCGCTTACTTTCTTGCAGACCTCGCTCAGTCCTGATTGAGCATCCGAAGCGGCCTACACACTCGATGGCCGTAGGGCCAATGCACAGACCAAAGGTATTATCATCAAGGATGGTAAAAAGATAATCAGGTAAAAAAATACCGTTTGGAAATTAAAGGACTTGCTCAAAATAGGGCAAGTCCTTTTTTAGTCTATACGATAACGATAAGGTTACAAATCCCTGTTCAGCACTTCGCTGACGTCTGGGGTCTCTGGCTGCGGCTGCCAACGGCTCATGACTTCGCATACAGTAACCCCTTCGGCATTGGTCAGCGTGTGAAGGTAGCTGCCGTCGTCAGTGTGCGACATGCGACATGTCAGGAGGTCGTCAAGATAGGTCTCGTGCAGCCAGTGGACGGTGATTGATGACAATGTCTGCGAGGACAGGATGTCTTCGGGCATGGTCAGCAGTGCAATACTGACATAGCTGCGGTTGCTGACATGGAAGTTGAAGTCAAGGTCGAGGCGTGTGGCACGATGTTCCATCTGCATGTCGACCGACTGCGTTTTCGGAAACCGTACTTTCTTGTGGCTGCCGGTCATCAGTTCGGGCACCACCGTCAGCTTGTCGGCAAGGAAATCCGTCGTCTCCAGTCGCTTGGTGTCGAGGTTAAGGATGTTCCACTGGCTTGTACCCGAGGCTATCAGTTGCTCGTTGTCTTTTCTGACGATGCGGAAGTCACAGTAGATGCGGAGTGATGTCAGTTCGCTGACCCAGATCTCCACCGTGAAGTCCTCTGACCAGTAGGTGACTGTTGGCTGAACGTCAATCAGAACCTCTGTAATGACCCACATGCGGTGCTGTTTGACAATGTCGAAAGCAGCAACGTTATGGATGGTCATCAGTCGTGCGAAGCTGTCCTGGAAATACATCAGCATGGCATTAGTAGTGAGCCTGTATAATGGTGTGATATCCGATGCCGTTGCTGTGTAGGTATGTCTGTATTTCGAGTTTATTATCTGGTTATTCATAACTTCAAATCATATTAAAGACAACATTTAGCACGACGCTAATATTGTCTGAGCGCTGCAATCAACTCGCTGTTTTCCGTTTTGGTGCCGATCGTGATGCGCAGGCAGTTCTGACAGAGCTGCACACGATGGCGGTTGCGGACGATGATGCCTTTATCTACCAGATAGTTGTATATCTTTGTGGCATCGGTCATCTTGGCAAGGAAGAAGTTGGCATCCGTCGGATACACCTTCTCACAGATGGGAAGCATCGAGAATGCATCCATCATCCTCGTGCGCTCCTGTAACAGGATCTTCACCCAGTTGTCCACTTCGAAGGGATCCTTCAGGGCTTCCAGTGCCTGTTGCTGAGTGAGCAGGTTCACGTTGTAGGGATATTTCACCTTATTAAATATATGGATGATTTCTTCAGAGGCAAAAGCCATACCTAGTCGGATGGCTGCACAGCCCCACGCCTTCGACATCGTGTTGAGCACAATGAGGTTGGGATATTTTGACAGCTCTGAGCGCAGTGTCTTCTGCGAGGAGAAATCACTGTATGCCTCGTCGACGATGACCAGCCCCTCAAAACCCTCTATCACCTTGATGACCTCTTCACGCTTCAGACAGTTTCCTGTCGGATTGTTCGGCGTACAGAGCCAGATGATTTTCGTATGGGCATCGGTGGCTGCCAGTAGCTGCTCAGCAGTTATCTGGTAGTTCTCGTCGAGTAATACAGGGCGGTACTCGACAGCATTGATGTCGGCACAGACCTTATACATGCCGTAGGTAGGCTCGATGGCCACGACATTATCCACGCCAGGCTCACAGAAACAGCGGTAGGGCAGGTCGATGGCCTCATCGCTGCCATTACCGAGGAAGATGTTCGCTGCGGGCACACCTTTCACCTTCGAGATGGCAGCTTTCAGCTCCAGCTGAAGGGGGTCTGGATAACGGTTGAAAGGCTGGTTGTATGGATTCTCGTTTGCATCGAGGAATACTCGTGCCTCTCTGCCTGCATATTCATTTCTTGCAGAAGAATAAGGTGCCAGCGACCAAATGTTGGCTCTTGTCAGTTCTTCTAAGTTCTTCATTTACTGTTACGCTATTTTTTCTCGTTGCCTATGGACTTTATGCGAACGGTCATCGCATTCTTATGCGCATCCAACTGTTCGGCAGCAGCCATCAGTTCTACAGCTCGACCGATGCTGTGGATACCGTCTGCCGTCAGGTGCTGGAAAGTCACCTTCCGGCAATAGCTGTCAAGGTTCACGCCGTTGTAGGCGGTAGCATAGCCATGAGTGGGAAGGGTATGATTCGTACCACTGGCATAGTCGCCCGCACTCTCACAGGCATATTCGCCAAGGAACACACTGCCTGCATTGACAACCTTCGCAGCCAGCTTCTCGTAGTCGGAAGTCTGGATGATCAGGTGCTCTGGGGCGTAGGCGTTGGATAAGTCGATGGCTTCCTGTTTATCGTGGACGAGTACAAAGCTACTGTTTTCCAAAGCCTTGGCAGCAATCTCCTTGCGGGGCAGCAGTTCCAGCTGACGGTTCGTCTCTGCCAGTACATCGAGAATCACTTGTTCAGAGGTCGTGATGAAGAACACCTGCGAGTCGACGCCGTGTTCGGCCTGAGACAGCAGATCGGCTGCAATAAACTCGATATTGGCTTTCTCATCTGCTATCACGCAGACCTCCGAAGGTCCTGCCGGCATATCGATAGCCACGTCGTGCAGACTCACCTGCTGTTTGGCTGCCATCACATACTGGTTGCCAGGTCCGAAAATCTTGTAAACCTTAGGTATGCTTTCTGTACCGTAAGCCATGGCACCGATGGCCTGAACACCACCGGCCTTGAAAATCTTGCTGACACCGGCTATCCGGGCTGCTACCAAGATGGCTGGGTTCACCTTTCCCTGACGATCAGGAGGCGTACAGAGCACAATCTCTGAACACCCGGCAATCTTTGCAGGGGTGGCCAGCATCAGTACCGTAGAGAAGAGAGGAGCCGTACCGCCGGGGATATACAGGCCAACTTTCTCGATGGCGACACTCTTCTGCCAACAGACCACGCCGGGCTGGGTTTCCACCTTCTTGGGCTTGAATTTCTGAGCTTCATGGAAGGTGTGGATGTTATAGTGTGCTAGCTGGATGGCTGCCTTAAGTTCTGTACTAACGAGCTTCTCAGCCTCGTCCATCTCCTCTTGAGTCACTGCCAGCGTAGGCAGGTCCACATGGTCGAACTTCAGTTCATAGCCTTTCACAGCATCGTCACCGCGTTTCTTGATATCAGCCAGTACCGATGCTACCGTGTCATTCAGCTTCGAAATGTCCAGATGCGGGCGCTCCACCAACTTCTGCCATTCACTTCTTTCAGGATATCTTACAATGTTCATACAATATACTCTGTGTCTCTGTATCTCAGTGTCGATTATAGAATCATTTTCTCAATGGGAGTAACTAGGATACCCTGGGCGCCCATCTCCTTCAGTTTACCGATAATCTCCCAGAACTGCTTCTGGTCGAGTACCGTATGCACAGAACACCATTCATCGTCGGCCAGAGGGATGATGGTAGGACTCTTCAAGCCCGGCAGCACGTCGATGATTTCCTGCAGACGGGCCTTGGGGGCATTCATGCGTACATATTTTTTATCCTCAGCATCCTTCACCGCCTTGAAACGGAAGAGCATCTGCTCCAGAATGGCACGCTTCTCGGCTGAGAGATGCTTGTTGCCGATGAGCAGGGCCTCGCTCTGCATAACCACTTCCACCTCATGCAGGTTATTGCTTACGAGGGTAGAGCCGCTGCTGACGATGTCGAAGATACCATCGGCCAGTCCGATGCCCGGGCTGATCTCCACAGAACCTGTGATAACATGGATTTCGGCCTCGATGCCGTTCTTGTCGAGGAACTGCTTCAGAATGCCAGGGTAGGAGGTGGCTATCTTCTTGCCGTTGAACCACTCCACGCCTTTGTAATCTATCTCTTTGGGAATGGCAAGCGACAGACGGCACTTGGAGAAACCGAGCCTCGACACGATATCGGCATCCTCGCCATGCATTCCCGAGTCTTCCGACTCGCCTACACGTAGCCTTTCCACGAACTCGTTCTCACCAACCACACCGATGTCAGCCACACCACTGGCCACGCTCTGTGGGATATCATCATCACGGAGGTAAAGCACCTCCAGGGGGAAATTGGACGACTGAACCAGAAGCGTACGCTTCGATGCGCTGACCTTGATGTCTGCTTCTGCCAGCAGATTCATCGTGTCATCAAAGAGTCGTCCTTTAGATTGTACTGCAATACGTAACATATCGTTAAAGTCTATCTATCATTTAAATCGCGTGCAAAATTACAAAAAAACTATGAAATCTGCGTAGTCCGTGATAGAAAATTAGTATCTTTGCACCGATTTTGAGGCATATTCTTGACATAGTGCAACGTATTTTGTATATTTTTGCAGTTTTAGGACTGGTTTTGCAGTGGGCCTCCTGTTCTTCCAAACAGGAACGGGTCGTCACACCCTATGGTTCCGTGCTCGACTCTGTATCTGTGTCCGAGGATTTCGATCTGGCAGATATCCAGACTAACGGTGAACTCATCATGGGCACTTTCAGTGGACCGGAGACCTACTACGACTATCATGGCAAGCAACTGGGCACGCAGTACATGATCTGCCAGCGCTTTGCCGACTCGCTAGGTGTTCGTCTTCGTGTGGATGTGTGTCGTGACAGTGCTGAACTGAAGCGTAAGCTCAAGGAGGGAGAGATTGATATGGCTGCCTGGCAGACTCCTGGTCAGTTTGAGGTGGGGGAGCATAAGCCTGAATTGGCAGAGGAACTGAAAACCTGGTATCGCCCCTCGCTGATAGAAGCTGTGAAGAACGAGGAGACTGCCATGCTCACCACGAAGAAGGTGCGTCGCCGTATCTTCTCGCCGATGCTCGACAGGAAGGGCGGCATCATCTCTCATTACGATGGCTATTTCCAGCAGTACAGTCGTGATGTCCGCTGGGACTGGCGCCTGATGGCTGCCCAGTGCTATCAGGAATCTACCTTCGACCCGCAGGCAGTGTCCTTTGCTGGTGCCAAGGGCCTTATGCAGATCATGCCGGGTACTGCCGACCACCTCGGGGTATCCCGTAGCAAACTCTATGACCCGGAAACCAATATCGCTGCCGCCGCCAAACTTATCAAGGAACTGCAACAGGCTTTCTCAGATATTGGTGATAACTATGAGCGCACCAACTTCGTGCTGGCCAGCTATAATGGCGGTTCCTTCCATATTCGTGATGCCATGGCCCTTGCCAAGCGTGATGGTCGTAATCCCCATCGATGGGCAGAAGTCGCACCCTATGTGCTGAAACTCGCCACACCCCAATACTACAACGATCCCATCGTGAAGTATGGTTACATGCGAGGCTCAGAGACCGTCGATTATGTCCGTAAGATCCGTGAACGTCATGCCGGCTATCAAGGCGTCAAGTCACCTCACATGGGTTTCCATCCTTCACAGCCTCGCAAGGGCGACCGTCGTAAGAACAAGTACGACCTGAAAAACGAGCATTAAACAGTCCGATAATCAATGCCATGCTACATGGTTGTTCAGCTTCTTGAGTTGCTTGAGTTTGTTCCTTATGAAATAGAAAACCATGCACGGAGCAACAAAACCGATGATGCTGCCCACGCAGACATCCGACAGGAAATGTTGCGAAAGATAGATGCGTGAATATCCGCCAAGTGCTGCAATGACCAATAGCGACAACATCAGCAGATTCATCATGATCCATTTCCTGCGGTTATTCTCTATATGCTGATTCTTGTAGTGGTAGGCTAGAATTAGCGCACAGCAGGTACAGAATACGAAGAATGTAGAGGCATGTCCGGATGGGAAGGAATTGCTATGATGCATGTCTACGCCTTGCACCAGAGGGAGCATCACATTGCCGTAATGCTCGAACGCACTGACAGGACGGTCGAAACTGAATATGTGTTTCAATATCTGCAGTATCGCACCTCCTGACAGTTCCGACATGGCGAAGAAAATGGTCATCTCTATCTTCTTCCACAATATAGGTAGCAGTGCCAACACATACAAAGGCCACTCCGCCAACATGGAGTAATACTTGAAGAAGGTATCTTCAAGGTCTGTATGCCATGAGTTTAACAACAGGTGAAGTTCCAGCTTCGGATATACATATAGTAAATCGAATACAACCATCAGCAATACAAAATATGCTATACCGTATATCGTAAGTATTTTCTTCATATTTATAAGATTTCTGCTGCAAAATTACAATAATATTTGGAATAATAAGCATTTTTTCGTAACTTTGTGGACGAAATGGTATATTTTTAAACTAAACTGTTATGGATTTCATTGAATTAGCAAGAAGCAGATACTCCTGCAAGAAGTTTGACTCGCGTCAGATCAGTAAGGAACAACTCGACAGCATCCTGGAGGCTGGACGCCTGGCTCCTACGGCCAAGAACCTGCAGGAGCAGCACGTCTATGTGGTACAGTCGGCTGAAGCACTGGCCAAGGTCGATTCACTCACACCCTGCCGCTATGGAGCCCCCACCATGCTCATCGTGGCGTTCGACAAGAACAATGTGTTTACTTATCCCGGACAGAAGTACGACTCAGGCATTGAGGATGCCACCATCGTGACCACTCACATGATGCTTTGTGCGAAGAGTGTAGGGGTGGATAGTTGTTGGGTGAACTTCTTCGATCCCGACAAGATGGCCGAAGTATTCCAGTTGCCTGCCAACGAAGAGATTCTTACCTGTCTCGCCCTCGGTTTCCCGGCAGAAGGTACAGGGCCGCTTGCCAACCACAACAGCCGCAAGCCGATTGAGGAGACTGTGACTTATCTATAATTGACTGCATATCAAAATTATTTATTTGTATGTTGTTTCAATTTCAATTAAAAGTTTTTTCTGGCAAATTGTTGTTGTATTTCGGGAAAACTTTGTACTTTTGCAACAGCTAATTTAAAAACAGGCAATTATATGAAACGAATCTTAGTGACAGGTGGAGCTGGATTTATAGGCTCACATCTATGTGAAAGACTGGTGAATGAGGGGCACGACGTAATCTGTCTCGACAACTTTTACAGCGGTTCGAAGGAGAATGTGTGGCACTTGATTGGTAAGCCGAATTTTGAAATGGTGCGTCACGACGTGGTCAATCCATATTGGGCTGAGGTGGATGAGATTTATAATCTAGCATGTCCTGCCTCACCTATATATTATCAGACAGACCCGATACAGACGACCAAGACCAGTGTGTTTGGTGCCTACCACATGTTAGGTCTGGCCCGACGGACGAAGGCGAAGATTCTGCAGTCGTCGACTAGCGAGGTGTATGGCGATCCGAATGTGCATCCGCAGCCAGAGTCATATTGGGGCAACGTGAATCCGATTGGTCTGCGTTCATGCTACGATGAGGGCAAACGCTGTGCCGAGACGCTGTTTTTTGATTATCATAGACTGCATAAAGTGCGCATCAAGGTTATCCGCATCTTCAATACCTACGGTCCGCGTATGGCTATCAGTGACGGTCGTGTGGTGTCGAATTTCGTGGTACAGGCGCTTCGTGGTGAGGATATCACCATCTACGGTGACGGTCAGCAGACGCGCTCATTCCAGTATGTCAGCGATCTTATCGAGGGAATGCTGCGCGTGATGGCAACGGGTGATGACTTCACGGGGCCTGTTAACCTGGGCAACCCTGGTGAGTTTACCATGCTGGAACTGGCCGAGAAGGTGATTAAGAAGATTGGCGGCAAGAGCAAGATCGTGTTCCGTCCTCTTCCTTCAGATGACCCGAAGATGCGTCGGCCTGACATCACGGTGGCAAAGCAGAAGCTAGACTGGGAGCCGAAGGTATCGCTCGATGAAGGCTTGGACCATATCATTGAATATTTTAGGCAAAAAGTGTAAAAAACTGCTGATATTTCAATTATTGTCTAATAAATTTGTTTCTTTTCGTAGATATTATTAATTTTGCACCGCATGATTAATATGAAGTCCATATTTGGTGCGGTCCTGACCATAGTGATGGGATGGGGGCTGGGCAGTTGCGGTAGTAAGCAACAGCCTAAGTCGTATGTGTCGGTTCTGACGAGCGACGACAGCATGATCATCCAGATGGGCCAGTGGGACCTGATCAAGTATCATAGCGACAAATTGGGCTTGGATATTAATTATCCGTCATTCCTCTTGCATCAGGAACTGCCAAGCGAGACCAGTCAGGAAATCTTTATAAAGGACGATATCTCCCTCTCAGTCATCGTTGACTCTCTAACGGGCATGAACTATAGTGCCGGTCAGCAGATGATGGGTATGGGTGCCGATCTGGTGGAGGTTGGTGACAACTATAGCATCCTGACGGGTGCCGATGAGCATTGGGATTATTATGGCAAGGTGATAGATGATGACACCATCCGCGTCGTGACGGTGATGTTACGATACAATCCTAATCATGAGGAGGCGGTGGAACCGCTTCGGGAATGGGTGAATCTGTATAACGTCAAATAAAATAAATCCTCGGCGGAAAGGCCGAGGATTTATTTTGTTACTTAGGTTGAACGGGTATTTTGTCCACGCGCTTCTGATGGCGGCCGCCTTCGAAGGTTGCGGTAAAGAACTCGTCCATGATCTTACGGGCCATGTTGTTGTCGATGAATCGGCCTGGCATCACGAGCACGTTGGCATCGTTGTGCTGTCGGATGAGATGGGCAATCTCAGGAATCCAGCACAGACCGGCACGTACCTGCTGGTGCTTGTTCAGTGTTATGGATATACCCTCGCCAGAGCCACAGATGGCAATACCGGGATAAACCTCACCGCTCTCGATGCCCTCAGCGAGTGCATGACCGAAGTCGGGATAATCGACACTGGCGTCGCTCCAGGTACCATAGTCCTTGTAGGGATAACCCTTCTCCTCAAGATACTGGAGCACGAACTTCTTAAGTGCGAAGCCTGCGTGGTCGCAAGCTACTCCAACTTTTTTTACTTCCATTAGGCAAGGAGCTTTTTAACCTGTTTGTAAACATTCTCACCGGTGAAGCCGAGCTTCTCGTCGAGCACCTTGTAAGGAGCAGAGAAACCGAAGCTCTCGAGACCCCAAACGGTACCGTCGGCACCTACGAGACCCTCGAGGTTCACGGGCAGACCAGCGGTCAGACCGAACTTCTTCTTACCTGCAGGCAGCACGCTCTGCTGATACTCCTTCGGCTGGCTGCGGAACAGACCCTCAGAAGGAACGCTTACGATGCGAACCTTCACGCCGTCCTCGCGGAGCAGCTTGGCACCAGCCTCGAGGGTAGAAACCTCAGAACCAGAAGCCAGCAGAATCACGTCGTAGTTCTCATCGGAACCAGCTACAACGTAAGCACCCTTAGTGGCCTGATTGTAGTCGTTGCCCTCGGGCAGCATCTCGATGTTCTGACGAGAGAAGATGAGAGCGGTCGGGGTATCGATGTTCTCCATTGCCATGCGCCAGCAGACGGTGGTCTCCTCGGCATCGGCCGGACGAACAACGAGTACAGAGTTCTTGCCATGGTGGTTCTTCAGCTTCTCCATCAGACGGATCTGTGCCTCCTGCTCAACAGGCTCGTGGGTAGGACCATCCTCACCTACACGGAAGGCATCGTGAGTCCAGATGAACTTCACGGGCAGTTCCATGAGGGCAGCCATACGTACGGCAGGCTTCATGTAGTCAGAGAATACGAAGAAGGTACCGCAAGCGGGGATAACACCACCGTGCAGAGCCATACCGATACAGCAGCATGCCATTGTGAGCTCAGCTACACCAGCCTGGAAGAAAGCACCGCTGAAGTCGCCACGAACGAGGTCGTGAGTCTTCTTCAGGAAGCCGTTTGTATTATCAGAGTTGCTCAGGTCGGCAGATGCGCAGATCATGTTGGGCACCTGCTCAGCGAGCTGACTGAGCACAGCAGCAGATGCACTACGGGTAGCGCTGCCAGCCTTCTGCTCAACCTTGCTCCAGTCGATCTTCGGAGCCTTGCCGCTGAACCACTCTTCGAGCAGGGCTGCCTTCTCGGGATTAGCCTTTGCCCACTCAGCCTTTGCAGCATAGCGCTCAGCGCAGATCTTCTTCAGTTCCTCAGCACGCTTTGCATACATCTCCTGAACTTCGGGGAAGATCTGGAACGGATTCTCAGGATCAGCACCCAGGTTCTTCATCGTGTTGATATAAGCATCGCCACCGAGAGGAGCACCGTGAGTAGCGCAGTTGCTCTCATATGAAGAGTTGTCGGCCTTGCGGGCACCCTTACCCATCACGCAGTGACCGATGATCAGTGAAGGACGCTCCTTCTCAGCCTGAGCTTTCTTGATGGCCTCACGGATCTGATCAACGTTGTTACCGTCAATCTTCTGTACGTACCAGCCCCATGCCTCGTACTTCTTGGCAGTGTCCTCGCTGGTCACCACCTCAGTCTTTGTAGACAGCTGGATATCGTTGGCGTCGTAGAACATGATGAGGTTGTCGAGTCCGAGGTTACCGGCGATACGGCCAGCACCCTGAGAGATCTCCTCCTGTACGCCACCATCAGAGATGTATGCATAGATGGTCTGGTTCATCACGTCGCCCAGACGAGCCTTCAGGAATTTGGCGGCGATGGCAGCACCAACAGCGAAGCAGTGACCCTGTCCGAGAGGACCAGAAGTGTTCTCGATGCCGCGTGCAATCTCGCGCTCGGGGTGACCGGGAGTCACTGAACCCCACTGACGCAGGTTCTTCAGATCCTCGAGTGTGTATTTGCCAATCAAGGCAAGCTGGCTGTAGAGCATCGGTGCCATGTGACCGGGATCAAGGAAGAAACGGTCGCGGCCCTCCCATGCGGGATTCTCGGGGTCATACACCAGGAACTCACTGTACAGCGTGTTGATGAAATCAGCACCACCCATAGCACCGCCGGGGTGACCCGACTTTGCCTTTTCAACCATTGAGGCAGCAAGGATACGGATATTGTCCGCTGCCATGTTCATAACTTTGTTGTCGTTCATAATTAGTTTATTTGATGTTTAAAACAATAATCGATTTTGCGGGAATCTTCACAGTCACCACGCCCTTCTTCACTTGGGCGTCGTTGTAGGCTTTAGGAGCTACTACGTTGGGATGCTGGAAGTCATTGTAGTCATCGACCTTCTTGGAGGTGAGGATGCGGCCACTGACGCTCTTGGCGTTGAAACCGTCAATCTGGAAGTCGATTGTCTGGTCCTTGTCGAGACTGACGTTGGTCACAGCCAGTACGATGGAGCCGTCCTGTGTCTTTGCTGCCGAGGCAGAGAGCATCGGACAGGGACGATAGCCTTCGTCGAGTGCCTTCTTCTTCTCCTTGTAATAGCCCCTGCTGACTGCCATTACTTCGGTCTCAAGGTCGAGTGGGAGATAGGTGGCTTCCTGGAACGGGGTGTACATCTCGAACACATGATAGGTCGGGGTAAGCACCATGTGTCCTGTTCCTTCCTGGTCGGTGAGGATCATCGACTGCAGCACGTTGACAATCTGAGCGATGTTTGCCATCTTCACACGGTCGGTATACTTGTGGAATACGTTGAGGCTCAGTGCTGCCACGAATGCATCGCGGAGTGCATTCTGCTGATACAGGTGGCCGGCGATAGTGCCAGGCTCCTCGTCCCACCAGGTGCCCCATTCATCCACGAGCAGACCGACTTTGCCCTCGGGATCCTTCTCGTCCATGATGGCCTTGTGCTTCTTGATCACTTCCTCAATCTCCAAGCACTTGCCAAGAGCCCAGTAATACTGGTCGTTGTTGAAGCTGGTGGCAGAGCCCTTAGGGCCTTCCCAACCCGAACAGGTATAATAATGTAAGGATACACCCTGCATGCGAGAACCGATCTTGTCCATCAGCACCTCGGTCCAGTTGTAGTCGTAGTCACTGGCACCAGAGGCAATGCGGTAGAGCTTGTTGCCCGTATAGTCGCGCAGATAGGTGTTGAACTTACGGAATTCGTCGGAGTAGTATTCAGGTGTCATGTTACCGCCACAACCCCAAGCCTCATTGCCGATACCGAAATATTTCACGTGCCAAGCCTTGTCGCGACCGTTAGCCCGACGCAGACGAGCCATGGGCGTATCGCCGTCGCTTGTCATGTATTCTACCCACTGGGCCATCTCCTTCACCGTACCCGAACCTACGTTACCACTGATATAAGGCTCGCAGCCGAGCATCTCACAGAGGTTCAGGAACTCGTGGGTACCGAATGAGTTGTCCTCGATTGTACCACCCCAATTGTTGTTACGCAGTGAGGGGCGCTTTTCCTTCGGGCCGATGCCATCCATCCAGTGATAGTCATCTGCAAAGCAGCCGCCAGGCCAGCGCAGCACGGGCACCTTCAGCACCTTCAGTGCCTCGAACACATCCTTACGATAGCCGTTGATGTTGGGGATCTGAGAATTCTCACCTACCCAGAGACCGCCATAGATACACGATCCCAGGTGCTCAGAGAACTGACCGTAAATCTCTTTGTTAATCTTGGCTCCGGCCTTGTCGGCATGAACCGTTGCTTTCACGTTTTGGGCTGTTACGCCTGCGGCAAATGCCATTGCGATAGTCGCAGTAAGGAATAGTCTTTTCATCTCATTTATCCGTTATTGTACATTTTGGGCTACAAAGATACGAAAAAAAACGAATATAGCCAATCCTTTTAAATTATTTAAGGAATAAAAGCCTTTATTGCCAAATAATTCACTAACGGTCATCTGCAACTAGGGAATGTATCTCTGTAAGTAGGTGTCATACTGAGTCACGAATGGCCGGAAAGGAACGGGCACTTCTGCAGCTGGTACAAACATCCGACTGACTACCTCAGGCATCACGTCGGCCTTGATAAAGTAGCTTCGGAAGGTTGCGCTTACAGGCTGATCACCTTTCTGCCAGCCAGGGAAGTGGGTCTTGGCAAACTTCGGCCCTTGTCCGCTGACCGCAGCATTGACAGTGAGTACGATGCCTCGGTCTGTCTGTTCAAAATTCAGCGACAGCGAATCACCTGTTATCAGGACGCCATTGCCCTCCTTGTCAGACAGGAATGCCGCATCGATACCACTGTGATTACCTTCAAAGTAAAGGTCGTCCATGTGCTTTGCCCAGAAGCCATAGCGATTGGCCTGATGGCGACCAGGATAACTGGCAAAGGGACCGTATCCAATCCACTGCACCCGGTCGATGCTGGAATCGAGCAGATAGGCCAGTCCTAACTCTGAGCGGAAGACGTCGGCCGTGTCAGGAGCCAGCGTGAACGTCACTTCCTCTCCGCCCTCGATGGGGCGGCTTTGAATGTCAGCTCTCACTTGATGGTTATCTAATGGCAGCAGATACTTCTCAGGCAAACGGCCTTTCTGAGTCAGACGTTCACCCATAGTGGGCTTTCGGCCTGTACGGATAGTTGCTTCCTTGGTCATGACGGCTCCACTGCCATGCCCAGTCCATGCGATTTGTGGCTTGTTTAGCACAAACGACTGGTAGAGGAATACGTGGCCCTGAGCATCTTCAATATCAAAATGCAGAATACTGAGTCCGTTTTGTGCCGGTAGGTTCAGCGTGTATGGCACAGTGCAGCGAGGCTTACATTCCGGACTAAAGGCTCCACGCATCACAGTATCGCGATTGTTGGTCAGTGCCCAGTGGAAGGTCACGTGGTCCTTCAGATTCAGGAAGTCGTAACGATTCACGATTTGTAGCACATCGCCATCGATCGCCGACACGAAGGCGCGGGCATAGTTATGCTGAAGCTCGTAATAGTTGGGCAGGGGTGTACGGTCAGCGTAGAGCAGCCCATCGGTACCTTTATTACCATGCATCTCAAATCCCCCATCATCAGAAGTAAAGACCCGCTCCTCGTAGCCATACATTTTCTTAATTTTTACATTATTACATTTCTTAATTTTTACATTATTAAACGGCATTCCCTGATCAACCCATTCCCAGACACTGCCGCCTGCAATACCTGGTGTGCGTTCTATGATTTCCCATTGACGGTCGTGGTCTTCAAATGATATGCCC
>Ga0247611_10005651_pt1 | contig 16392 bp, 7 predicted proteins | sample 177DNAGHGhighgp2_FD_192422 | JGI IMG/M metagenome (GOLD analysis project Ga0247611, IMG submission 192422) | Sheep rumen microbial communities from Palmerston North, Manawatu-Wanganui, New Zealand - 1770 DNA GHGhigh gp2 | ecosystem: Host-associated > Mammals > Digestive system > Stomach > Rumen ... | reverse complement strand
CAGGTACAGGTCCAGGTGTCATCAGCCCCCCAGGCGTTGGCGAGTACACTGTTGGGATGCCTGTAGGCCTTGTCCATGCCGATAAACTCTACCTGAAAGTCATCGGGATAGTCCAGGTTGTGCCAGCGCCAGCTCAGCGCTCCATCTACGGAGGAAATCACCTCATACCCGCGTGGGGTACCGTCCCGGCACCAGTCCGTAGCCCACCAGGCGCCTCCGATGGCAGCGGCGTTGTGGTCCATGATGGTGTCACTGATGCGCGTTTTGTTCATGATGTGCGTGTGGCCGGACAAAATATCCACCGTGTAGCCGTCCAGCAGCGCGGTCATCTGGGCCGCCCCTTCAATGTCGTTGGATTTTCCCTCGTGCACAAAGCGGATGGGACTGTGCTGGGCCATGTAAATATGGGTGCCCTTGGGAATGTAGGCGAGGAGGCCGGCCACAAAGTCCAGGGTTTCCTTGGAATATCCTTCCGTGTAATTGTTGGAGCTCTTTTCCGGGTCTTCCTGGCCGCTGCCCTTGAACAAAATGTCATTTAGGCCCATGACCAGGTCTTTCCCCAGCCAGAAGGCATAATTATAGGGCCCGAAGGCCTTCTCGTAGCTTTTGGCAGCGGCAACGCCGTCCAGGTTCTGGATGTAGTCGTGGTTGCCGATAACGGCGTAGAAGGGGATGCCGGTAGTGGCGATGGCCGCTTTGTATTCATCGAAGATGCCCAGTTTGTTCCAGGCAATGTCTCCGAGGGCCACGCCAACGGTCTGGTGAAGACCGCTGTATTTCTTTGCCATTCCGCGGAGGTCTCCCAGCGGACGCCCCTTGAAGCGTTTGACATGCTTTTTATTCTGCATCTGCGGGTCTGATACGGAAAAAAGCGTGTAGTCATCTTCCTGCGAGAAAGGAAGCAGGCTGAAGTTGAAGGTCTTTGTGCCCTTTACGGGCAGGTAGAACTGAGGAACCCCCGAGGAGAAATCGGCCACATAGCCTGAAGGGGTAATCACAAACACGTAGCGGGCGTCTTTGTGGGTGTTCAGGGTGAAGGAGCCGTCGGACTGCGTCACGGTGAAGCGGTATCCGTCCGATACCAGTACTTTTGCCAGGGGGGCTCCCTGGGCGGTGACGTTACCTTTCACTTTACGCGCCTGAAGCGGTACAATGGCCAGGAACGCGGCAAGAATGAGAAGAGCTGTTTTTTTCATGGTTTTATTGGATTCCGTATTTTTTCAGGATGTCGATGACGGCCGCCTCGATGGAACGGGCCCAGAGGCTATAGCCCTGGTTGGAGGGATGGATACCGTCCACGGAGGTTTCATGGTCCGGGGCCGTTGCGCTCGGTTGGATATAATAAACATCCGGATACCGTTCGCAGGCAATGGCCATGAGGCTGTCTGTAAGGTGAATGCGGCTTTCTTCCTTCCGGGCCGATGCCTGGTTGAAATTCCGGTTTTCCCGGTAAATGGTGCGCTGGAAGATGAGCGGCTTCCCGGGATGGGCCTGGATGAGGCGCTCGATGAAGGGGAAGAGGCGTTCCCTGATTTGCTTCTCCGTAGGGTTGGAGAAGGTGTCAAAGAGGAAGCCGTCCACGGGTGCATCCACCAGGGCATCGGCAAAATAGGGCTGCATTTTGCAGTTGCCGCTGCATCCCAGGCTGAGCAGTTGAATGCCTGTGGCGCGGGAGAACTGGGCGGGATAGGTCATGCCGCTCCGGGAGGTGCTGATGCCGTGGGTGAAACTGGACCCGTAAACGCCAATGCGGTGCCGGAACGGGTTGGGGAGTGCCGCTATCGTACAGTCTTCCCGAATGCCAATTTGGATGGAAAGTTCTTCGCTCAGGATGGGAAGGTACAGCAGGCATTCTTTCATGCCTGCCTCCATGGCAGTTACTACGGTAACCTCGGATTCTTTCTTGTTCTGGGCAGCGGAGCCGGCCCAGCGCCATTCTCCGCCCCGGCGGATGTACAGGTCGTACCCATAGGCGCTGATGCCCATGGTGTTGACGGGCGTTTCCCGCTCTCCGAAGACCGTTTTTACCTTGATGTCAGGGCTGTCAGTGCAAAAGGCCACGGCAATGCCGGAAGATTCCCGTACCTGCAGGTTCTCCTTGGGGGTAAACCCCTTGTACCGTACGGTGTCCAGCCGGTGATAGGGATTGGGGGTGTCAGGGAAGAGTTTTCCGGTAAGTGTAAGGGTGGAAGCCTCTGTGTAAACATAGTTCTGCGCTTGCAAAAGCGATAGGCTTAACCCTATGAAAATGAGCAATGTGAGGGTTCTTTTAAACATGTTTTTTAGACTTGCGAGGGTAAAGTTAATAAAATTCTCACTTTTTCTTAACCTCCTTTCCTAATTATTTTGTAATTTTACTTGGTAAATTATGAAATAATATATGATATTGAACCATTTTTTCCGGTCTGCCCGGTTTTCCCTTTTTATTCTGTTAGGAGTTTGCCTGGTGTGCTGTACCCAGAAAGAAACGCCTGTCCAGTCACTGGAAAGCGTCCAGTTTGCTGTCCCGGATAAGATGGAAATCGGCTATGGCGCCGGTACCATTTCCTTCCGCGTACAGTTTTCCAAATCGCCTTCTTCCGGAGACAAGTTGTCCTTGGGAAGCCTGGGCACCTGTCCCATTCTGAATATCAGCACCACTTCCTTCGATGTGGACATCAGTTCCCTGTGGAGCCAGTCGTTCGGCAACGGAATGTACAATGTGACGTTGCACCGTGGAACCAGCAGCCGGAAGATGGGGCAGATGCAGGTGGTAATAAAGGCCGATGACGCAGAAGAACTCAAGCCTGCAGCCGGTGCCACCGTTTACGGAAAAGTGATTTGTGGCGGTGAGGGCGTCCCGGATGCCGTAGTGTCCGATGGCATCAATGCGGTGAAAACGGACAAGGACGGCGTTTATCAGCTCCCTTCCAAGAAGTACCACGGCTATGTGTTCGTGAGCGTGCCTTCCGGGTATGAGCCTTCCCGTAGCGGCATCCTTCCCGTGATTCACCAGCAGCTCTTGGCGGGCATCAGCACGCCAGAAAGGGTGGACTTCACCTTGAACAAGGCTGCCGGCCAGGAAAACCACACCATGCTCATGCTGGGCGATATCCACCTGGCCAACCGCACCGACGACCGCAAGCAGTTCCGGGATTTTGTAACGGATATCAACAGTTACGTCTCCCAGGCTACCGGTAAGATTTACGGCATGACCCTGGGCGACATGACTTGGGACCTGTACTGGGAAACCAATAATTACGGCTACAGGGAATACCTGGCCGATGCGCAGACCATCACGGGCCTTACCATTTATCAGACTATCGGCAACCATGACCACAGCATGTACCAAACCGGGGATTTCAATACGGTTAAGGAGTACAAGGAAGTGATAGGCCCCACGTATTATTCCTTCAACGTGGGCAAGGTCCATTACATTGTGCTGGACGACGTGGAGTGCACCAATGCTACGCCCACTACGGACAATAACGGAAAGGCCTGTTATGTAAGGGATTACAACGCCTCCCTGGTCCAGGACCAGCTGGACTGGCTGGCCAAGGATCTTTCCTTCGTCCCCACCTCCACTCCGCTTGTGGTCACCATGCATATCCCTCTGTACAAACCGGGCGGAAGCTACCGCTTCGACAGCAACGGCTCCCAATTCGAGCACATCCTCAGGCCTTATAGCCAGGTTCAGCTGTTTACGGCCCATACGCACACGCTGTACAATGTGGACAAGAGCAGCGACACCCACATCTTTGAGCACAATGCCGGCGCCATCTGCGGAACCTGGTGGTGGAGCGCCAAGGAGACGCCCGGCATCCATATCGGCCAGGACGGTTCTCCCGGCGGATATATGATTCTGAAGGTGAACGGGGACAGCTTCACCTGGCAGTTCAAACCCACCGGCGGTTCGGTCAACGAGCAGTTCCGTGCCTATGACCGCAACCAGATTCACATTACGGCCGACAAATACGTCGCTTCCGGAAATGCGGCGCACAAAAGTGACTTCGACCCCGGTCTGTGGGCAACGGCTTCATCGGCCAATGAGGTGTACATCAATGTCTGGAACTGGGACCCTTCCTGGCAGGTGGAAGTGACCGAGGACGGGACGCCTCTCACGGTGACGCGGGAAACCCAGATGGATCCGCTGCACCTGATTGCCTATACGGCCAAGCGGCTGAACAAGAACAGTACGGCAAGTTTTGCCACTACCACGAACAACCATCTATTTAAGGTAAAGGCTTCGTCGGCCACTTCCACACTGGATATCAAGGTTACCGACCGCTTCGGGAATGTGTATACCGAGTCCATGACCCGTCCCCGCGCATTTTCCACCGACCAATACACCAAATAACCAATAATTCTAATCACTAACCTACATGAGACCGATTAAACATCTCGCTGTTTCTCTGATGCTGGTGCTGCTTGCCGTATGGCAATTGCAGGCACAGGATCGGACTGTCTCCGGTACGGTGAAAGATGCCGCCGGCCCTGTAGTCGGTGCTGTTGTGATGCTCCCCGGGAACACCGATACGGCACAGATTACGGATATCGACGGCGCCTTTTCCATCCGTATTCCCACCAGTGCAACTGCGCTGGAAATTTCCTGCCTGGGTTATGTCACCGCAACGGTGGACGTGCCTGCAGACGGACGTACTCTCCAAGTCGTTCTCCAAGAGGACGCCATGATGTTGGAAGAAACCGTGGTGGTAGGTTACGGCGTCCAGAAGAAAGTCAATCTGACGGGTGCTGTAACGGCCGTTGGTTCCGAAGAACTCAAGGACCGAACCACGCACAACCTTACCAACATGCTGCAAGGTGCCGTGCCCGGCCTGAACATCACCACCTCTTCCGGTAACCCCGGCAGCACCGGAACGCTGAACATCCGCGGTATCACGTCCATCAACCAGGCGGACCCGCTGGTGCTCATCGACGGTACCGAGGGAGACCTCTCCCGCGTGAACGCTGCCGATGTGGAAAACATCTCCGTCATCAAGGATGCGTCGGCCGCCGCCATTTACGGTGCCCGCGCAGCCTATGGTGTCATTCTGGTCACCACCAAGTCCGGTAACGACGGCGGCGGCAAAGCCAAGGTGCGCTACAGCGGCCGCGTGGGTTGGGAACAGCCCACCGTCTCCACGGACTTTGAAACCCGTGGTTACTGGTCCGTGTACACCGTGGACAAGTTCTGGGCGTCGGATGCCGGAAACAACTACACCAACTACACCGCCCACGACATGGCCGAACTCCTGGCCCGCGTAAACGACAAGATAGAAAATCCCGCCCGTCCCTGGGTAGTGGAAGAGGTGCGGAACGGCCGCAAACAATGGATTTACTACGCCAATACGGACTGGTACCATGAGCTCTACAAAGACCAGCACCCGGTAATCCAGCAAAACATCTCCGTCACCGGCGGAAACAAGGATGTAAAATACTACCTGTCAGGTGCATACGACATGCAGAGCGGTATCATCAAAAAGAATCCGGATGTATTCCACCGCTACAACCTGAGGGCCAAGATCGATGCCCGTATCAACAAATACGCCCGCATCTCCAACAACACCACCTTCTTTGGCTCCAACTACAACTATCCCGGCGGCAGCAGCGTGCAGGACTCCTTTGCTTATGCATCCCGACATGCCCTGGCTTCCTTTGTCCCGCAGAACCCGGACGGAAGCTGGCTGTATGCTACACCCCTGATTGCCGGTAACTACAATGTGGCCAACGGACGTCACATCCTGTTCGCGGAAGGGAAGGCCCGCAACCAGCAGAACCGCAGCGACTTTGCCAATACCATCGAGCTCACGGTAACGCCCATCAAACAGCTCACCCTCACCGCGAATTATACCTACCGTCTGTATCAGAACCGCAACCAGTACCGGAGCGTCAACTTCAAGTATCGTCAGTACCCGGATGCGGATTACGAGTATTATACGACCGGTGCCGGCGAGGATGCCCTTACGGAGAACACCATCACCAACCAGCGCCATACGGCCAACATCTTCGCCACCTATAAAGATACTTATGCCGATGCGCACAACCTCACGGTGACCGCCGGTATGAACATTGAGGCGTGGAATTCCAAGACCGTGGGTGCTGTGGGCAAGAACCTCCTTTCCGAAACCCTGAACGACCTTGACCTTGTGGGCCCGGACGCCACCGGCGCCACCATCATGGAAGTGTCCGGCGGCCAGAACGAATATGCCATCGCCGGTTTCTTCGGCCGTATCAATTACAACTTCAAAGAGCGCTACCTGGTAGAGCTCTCCGGCCGCTACGACGGTACCTCCCGCTTCCGCCAGGGGCACCAGTGGGGGTTCTTCCCCTCTGCCTCCCTGGGTTGGAGAATCTCCGAGGAACCCTTCTTCAAACCGGCCCGCCGGTATGTGGACAACCTCAAGCTGCGCTTCTCCTACGGCAGCCTGGGCAACCAGGTCGTCCGTACGGCCTCCGGCGCCCAGAACTACTATGCCTATCTGCGGAAAATCTCCATCAATGACTTCGCGGGCTACAGCTTTGGCGAGAGCAGTACCATGAGCAAATACGCCACGCTGGGCGCCCCGGTGGATGCCAACCTCACCTGGGAGACCGCAGAGCAATACAACGTGGGTCTGGACTTCTCGGCCTTCAAGGGCCGTCTCAACTTCACCGGTGAAGTGTATCGGCGCAATACCCTGAACATGCTCACCGCCGGTCCCGACCTTCCCGCCGTCTATGGCGCCGCCGTCCCGCAGACCAACGCCGCAGACCTGAAGACGGAAGGATATGAGCTTTCCCTGAGCTGGAAAGACCAGGTGAGCCTCTTCGGCCGTCCGTTCGGTTACGGTATCCGGGCCACCCTGAGCGACTATCGTTCCTATATCACCCGATTCAACAATCCGTATAAACTGCTGTCCATGAATTATTATGAAGGCATGCGGATTGGCGATATCTGGGGCTTCGAGGTGGACGGCCTGTTCGCCAGCGACGAGGAGGCCCAGAAGTACACCTCCGAGGTGCTGGACTGCAGCGGCTATATCTCCAGCCGTATGACGGGCGGTTTCCTGGCCGGCGACCTTCGCTTCGTGGACCTGGACAACGACGGTCACTACATGGTTGATGCTGCCGGCAAGTTCGTCCTGGACGACAACGGCAACAAAATCCTGCTTCCGGAAGACCAGTGGCGCGTTAACACCCTGAGCCTGGGCCGGAACACCGCCGATGATCCCGGTGACCGGAAAATCCTGGGCAACTCCCTCCCGAGCCTCCAGTACGGCATCACCCTGAGTGCGGATTACATGGGCTTTGACATCCAGGCCTTCCTGCAGGGAACCGGCGACCATTACTGGTATCCGGCCGGCATGAACATGATGTTCTGGGGCCCTTATGCCTATTCCTACACCTCCTTTATTCCCAGAAACTTTATCGACAACGTATGGTCGGAGGAAAATCCGAATACCTACTTCCCCCGTCCCAGAGCCTACTCCTCCACCGGCGGCGAGCTCTCCAAGGTTAACAGCCGTTACCTGCAGAACATCCGCTACCTCCGCTTCAAGAACCTCACCATTGGTTACACGCTTCCCGAGAGCGTGACCCGGAAGGCCCACATCGAGAAAGTCCGCTTCTACTTCTCTGCCGAGAACCTGGCTTACTGGTCGCCCCTGACCCGGTACACCAAGTACCTGGATCCGGAAAGCGCCTTCACGCGTGATACCGGTTCCAATGTGGCACAGGACGCCATGAGCTATCCTTGGCAGAAGACCTTTATGTTCGGTGTCGATATTACCTTTTAATGAATGGAGGACAAGAAAATGAAAAAATACCTAATTGCAATCGCAGCAGCTGCCCTTTGCCTGACCTCCTGCAACAAATTCCTGGACCGCACTCCCAAGTCCACCATGGCGCCCGAGAACTACTTCCGCAACGAAACCGACTTGCAGCTGTTCTCGAACACCTTCTACAATAACCTGCTGGACAAAACCCCTTACAGTGAGCAGAGCGACCAGCTGGTGTGCCTGAACCTGTCCGCCTTCATGCGCGGCGGCAATTCCAGAACCGTTCCTGCCACCGGCGGCGGCTGGGGCAGTGGAGCCGGTGCCTGGGGCGATCTCCGCAAGATGAACACCCTGCTGGAGAACGTGAACAAGTGCGAGGATCCCGCCGCCGTGGTGAAATATACGGCCCTGACCCGCTTCTTCCGCGCCTACTTCTATTTCAATATGGTGAAGCGCTTCGGCGACGTCCCGTGGATTGACGCCCAGTTGGAGACCGATTCCAAAGAGCTGTACCGGCCGCGTGACAGCCGCGAAGTCATCATGGGGCACATGCTGGAAGACATCGACTATGCCATTGAGAACCTGCCGGCAAACGTGAGCCCCTACCGTGTGAACCGTTGGGCGGCGCTGGCGCTGAAGGCCCGTTTCTGCCTGTTTGAAGGCACCTTCCGGAAATACCACAATCCCACGGCGCATCCCGAGATGTACGTCACCCCGCTCCCGTCCGACTCCCGCAGTGCGGCGGACTATCTGCAACTGGCTGCCGACGCCGCTCAGGAGCTGATGAAAGAAGGACCGTACAAGCTGGCCCAGCCGGCCGACTACCGGCAGCTGTTTGCCAATGTGGACGCCAACAAGGATGAGTTCATCCTGGCCATCAAGAACGACCAGAGCCTCCAGATTTGCAACAATTCCACCGCATTTGCCGTGATGCCCACCCAGGGCAAGCCGGGCTTCACCAGAAAGTTCATCGCCTCTGTCCTGATGGCCGACGGCAGCCGCTTCACGGACCAGCCCAACTGGGAAACCATGCAGTATGTGGATGAGATGAAGGACCGCGACCCCCGCTTGGCCGCCATCACCGTAGCCCCCGGTAACATTTGGCTGGGAGACGAAACCGTGTCGGCCACCGACCTCGGGTGCAGCGTCACCGGTTATCAGGTGGTCAAGTTCGTCATGGATAAGACCCTGCCGGAATGGGGCCGTGTGGACAAGAGCTACAACGACATGCCCGTCTTCCGCTATGCCGAGGTTCTGCTGAACTATGCCGAGGCCAAGGCGGAACTTGGCACCTTTACCCAGGCCGATGCCGATGCCACCGTGAACGCCATCCGTGCCCGTGCCGGCATGACCGGTTTCCTCAATGTGGAATCGGCCAATGCCCATCCGGACCCTTACCTGCTTTCTGACGACTTCGGTTACCGCAATGTGAGCGGCGCCAGCCAGGGCGTCATCCTGGAAATTCGCCGGGAAAGGGCTCTGGAACTGGCCATGGAAGGATTCCGTCTGACCGACCTTCTCCGCTGGAGAGAGGGCAAGTGCCTGGAACAGCCCATCTGGGGCATGTATTTCCCGGGCGTAGGCAAGTACGACCTCACCGGTGACGGCAAGCCCGACATCAATATCTGGACAGGCACCAACCCCAAGAGCAAGGACCTTGTGGACTGGGAACTGGGCTCTTCCACGGGGATTGAGCTTACGGGCGATTCGGCCGGTTATGTTTACCATCACGGCAATGTCAGCCGCAGCTTTGACGAAGGACGTGACTACTATTATCCCATTCCCACCACGGAACGTCAGCTCTATCACGAGAAAAATGTAGATCTGAAGCAGAATCCGGGCTGGATTGACGGTCTGAGCTACTAACTCTAATTCCATGAGATTATGAAACTGAATAACATAATGAAGACCCTCGCTGTTCTGGTTGCCGGCGCGCTCATGATGGGCTGCCAGCAAGAGAGGAGCGAGGAGGCAAAGGCCGTCGCTACCAGCGAGACCTATGTCACCTTCCACGCAACCGGAGCAGCGGACCAGGTAATCAAGGTATATGCCGACGGCCTCTGGAACGTAGACGTGGATTCTCCCTGGATCAGCGTGAGCCCCATGAAGGGCGACGGCCACGGAACCATTACCATTTCCGTGACGGACAACGCCACCGGCAGCACCATCGACCGTCCCCGTGACGGCACCATTGTCATTCAAGGCAAATATGTCTCCCGACAGACGTCGGTTACCGTTCACCAGGACGGCGACACCTATTATGGCGTCGATACCTACACCCTGGCACAAATCCGCAGCCTGGAAAACGGCGACGTGGCCAAGGTGGCCCAGGCCCAGGTTGTGGCCCTGTCCACCAAAGGCTTCATCGCCTCCGACGAATCCGGCTGCCTCTATGTTCAGGGAGAGGGCCTGTCGCTGGGCGACAAGGTGAGCTTCAACGGAACCAAGACTACGGTGAACAATGCCCCGGCCTTCGTCCTGGACGAGTTTGACGTTGTGGAAAGCGGGAAGGTGGTGTACCCGGAAGCCAAGGACATTACTGCCACCCTGGCCGACTATGACGCCACCGTGGCCGAATACGTCTCCCTGTCGGCCTCCCTGATTGGTACGGACATATACGTGAACGACAAAATCTCCATTCCTATCCTGGACCCGGTGGAAGAACTGAAACTGGGTGCACTGGACCTGCACAAGGTGGTGCTCAAGGGTTATGGCGTGGGCCTGTCCATGCTGGTGACCTCCGTGGAGGACCAGGGGGCGGACGAAGCCTTGATCCCGTATCCGCTGCGCTTCCTTGTGCGCGTGGACGGCATCAATTACACCTCGGCCACCTGGAGCGCGACCAGCCGCATCCAGCCGGTGCAGGGTCTGGGTTACATCGAGTACGTTCCCTTCGACCTTGCCACTACCGACGGCAACCAGAAATATAAACTGGATGTCTCCGACAAGAGCCCGCGCGTAACCGGTCCCTGGCCGGGCGACTACTGGCTTTTCTATGGCAACGGTGCCATCAAGGCCGGCTCCGAGGTGCATATCGCCTTCGAGGCCCGTACGTCGGCCACCGGCCACAAGTTCTGGATCCTGGAGTTCCTGGACGGCTCCGAATGGCGTCCGGCAGGGGAGACCTTCACCACCACCGAGCCCGGTGAGGAAGTGGTGTACACCCACGCCATGAATGCCGACGGTGCCACCAACGTGCAGGCCGACCAGGTGGTGAAATACCGCAAGAACACCGAGCATGCCCAGTTCCGCTTCCGCTGCGTTGCCAACTGGCAGGCCAGCGGTGCCGGTAAACTGGCCGCCCGTAACGGTGGTTCGGCCCGTCTCACCGTTACCGATGTGGCCGATGCTACCTACCAGCCCACCATCGAGATTCTCAAGGAGGGCAACGGCGTGGAAAAAGATCCGGTGTATGCCAACATTGAGGTGTCCACAGAACTGCTTACCTTCAACGGCACGCCGGGTGCTCCCAAGACCATCACCGTGCAGTCGGACTACGACTTCACCGTTTCTACCTCCGCCGACTGGCTCAGCTTTGACGTGGCGGAAGGCCTGGCTGGGGAATCGGTAGAGATTCAGGTAACCTGCGCCCAGAGCGAACTTCCGGAGCTGCGTCAGGGTACCATCAAGATTGTCTCCGAAGACTCCGAGAAAGTGATTAACGTGGTGCAGAGCGCCGCCGGCCAGCAGCTGGATCCGTTCGTGAGCGTTTCCGGCGGCAACAAGGCCGAGGTCTTTGAAACGGAAGGCAGCATTACGGTGAAAATCCAGTCCAACGTGGAGGTAAGCTATGAAACGGCAGACAGCTGGATTCAGGTAGAAGCCGTTCCCGAGACGAAGGGCCTGGTGGAATGGACGGAGTACATCGTGAGCTACCAGGCCAACGAACTGCCCGATCCCAGAACCGGCGTCATACGTTTCTTCAATGAGGAAGAAAAGGTAGAGACCCTCTTCACCCTGGTACAGGCCGGTAAGGAACCCGAGCCCGAGTATCCGGAAGGCGTGTTCTTCCAGGATGACTTTGAGTGGCTGGAACCGTATATCCAGGGCTGGATTGCGGCCAATCCCGACGATGCCGACAAACTGGATCCCGTGGGCGCCGGCGACCAGGCCACTCACGCCCAGCCCAATGTCTGGAATGTGGCCGAACTCGCAGCTACGGCGGGCGCCGAACTGGAGAAGCGGGGATACACGGACCTGAACAAGGACGCCAAGACCCTGTACATGCAGAAGAACTACTTCAAGATGGGTGCTACCAACAAGCACACCGGACTGCAGTTGCCTGCCATTAAATTCGGTGCTTCCCCCGTGGATGCCGAGCTCAGCTTCGACTGGTGCGCGCACATGACCGGAAAGGGTGTCATTGACAATGTGACCATTACGGTAGAGATTGTGGAAGGCCCCGGTACGCTGGCCGATAACGGTACCCAGGTCTCCGCGGAACTCTCTACCACGCAGGAAAAAGGCAAGCTGGAATGGCAGCATGCCAAGGTGAAACTGGTGGGCGTCACCGACGACACCCGTATCCAGATTCATCCCACCCACTACAAGGACGGCGCCGGTGCCTCCCAGCAGCGCTGGCACCTGGACAACATCAAGGTGGCCGAGCCCGAACCTGCCAAACCTGCGGTAGGCGATGTGCTGTGGGAGGAATGGTGGCAAGGCGGCGCCGCTGGCGATACGCCTTCGGCCTATCAGGAGAAGGAGACGTGCTCTACTGTAGTATTTGGCGAAGGAAATGTGGTTTATTCGCAGAATTCCGCCAGCACAAAGCTCTACGACGACGCTCTTGTATTCTATAACAGCAAGGATAACGTCACCGACGAAAAGTACAGGTACAACCTGCTCGTTACGAAAGGAAATGGTTTCCTTGACGTGAACGGCATCCCCTGTAACGGCGTCAAGACGGCTACGCTTACGTACCGGAGCAACTCCAAGCTGGAAGGAAACCATCAGGTGACCAGCACTACAGCCGGCGTCACCATTGGCGAACTGTCGGCTACCTCGGTCCCCAAGCAGGACCTGGCCGATAAGAACACCTACACGGTTACCTGTACGGTCACCATCCCCGAGGGAACCAAGACACTGGATCTGTGCATTACCAACATCAATGCCAAATCCAACATCCGTGTCGATGGCCTGCAAGTGGTTGTGACTGAGGTGCAGTAGTTTAAGTTTGCCGCGTTTGCACGGAATGTGCCTTTTACGGTACTCCAGATGCAAACGCGGCAATTATTACGAGCGGCGCTCTTCTTTGAGGGTGAGGCCCATGAAGAATATGGCCAGGAAGCAGGCGACCACCAGCAGCATAAAGGTCCAGCTCCAGCCGAATTGTTGAGCCACCCAGCCAATCACGGTGTTGGCCAGGATGAACGTGCCCAGGAAGTAGCCGAAGAAGCCGGTAAGGCCGGCGGCTGTTCCGGATGCGTTCTTAGGGGCCAGGTCCAGCGCCTGTACGCCAATGAGCATCACCGGCCCGTAGATGAAGAAGCCAATGCCGATGAGGCTGATAATCACTACGCTGAGGTTGTCAATGAACGCCCAGTACAGCAGGATGAACACCAGCACCAGCCCCATGAACAGCATGGTGGGCAGGGCCCGCTTCCCATGAAAGAGTTTGTCCGACAACCAGCCGCAAAGGAGCGTTCCCGGAATGGCGGCGAATTCGTAGGCAAAATAGGCCCAGCCGGCACTCTTGAGGTCAATTCCTTTCTCCGTTAGAATAGTGGGTGCCCAGTCCAGGCAGCCGTATCGGACCATATACACAAACGCGTTGGCCAGGGCGATGTACCACAGGAACTTGTTGTTGAGCACGTACTGGAAGAAGATTTCCTTGGCGCTCAAGGTTTCCTCGTCCTTGGCAGAGTAGTTCTTGGGGTAGTCGCCCCGCCAGGCTTCCACCGACGGGAGTCCGCAGCTTTGTGGCGTGTCGCGCAACAGCAAATACGCTAGGATGGCGATAAACAGCGCTACCGCGGCGGGAAAAGCAAACGTGCCGATGAGGAAGTAGAGCTCCGTATGTGCCCCGTAAAACCAGCTGCCGAACCAGATGGCACCATAGGTGGCCATGGGGCCTACCAGTGCACCGCCCACATTGTGCGCGCAGTTCCAGATACTCATCATGGTACCCCGCTCATTAGGCGAGAACCAGTGCGTCATCACGCGGCCGCAAGGAGGCCAGCCCATGCCGTTGAACCAGCCCACCAGGGCGTTGAGCACGCCCATCACCAGAATGGCCAGGGCTTTGTGCTGTGCGCCGATCAGCTGGATGGGGACAATCATGAAGCACATGGAAATGGCCGTAAGGATGAGCCCCACCGGCAGGAAGACGCGGGCGTTGGAGCGGTCGGAGACGCTGCCCATCAGGAATTTGGACAGGGCGTATGCTGCAGCGTTCAGGCCCAGGACAAAGCCCAGTTCGGTTTTGTCGAAGCCCAGCGGTGCCATGGCGGGAATGGCCATGGACAGGTTCTTTCTCACCAGATAGAATCCGGCGTATCCGATGAACGCGCCGATGAACACCTGCAGGCGCAGGCGTTTGAATTTGGCGTCGGCCTCAGGGCCGGTCTGTGCCGGCAGATAGGCCGGCTGTTGCATGAATTTCAGCATTTCTTCTTATTTTGTGGGCCTTCGCAAACGAAAACTTTTTCTACCCCGCAAGGGGGAGCGAAAAAGTTTTGTTCGCTCGGTAATCAGACGTTCAAAGCTTCGGCGAGGATGGATATGGGGTTCATGACGGGATAGCCGGTGGACATTTCGATCTGCCATTTGCAGGTTTCGCAGTCGCAGGCGACCACGTCCGGATTCACCGCCTTGATTTGTTCGAACAGTGGGGCACCAATGGCCTGGGAGGCTTCGTAATTCTCCTTTTTGAAGCCATACGTTCCCGACATGCCGCAACAGTTGGAGGCCAGCATGGTGAACTCCACACCGGGAATCATGCGCAGTAAACGCTCGGAGAACACCCCCCAGCCCAGTTTTTCCAGGTGACAGGGCGTGTGATAGGCTATTTTTTTGTGGTAGTCCGTCTTGAAGTTGAGCACGGCGCCTTTTTCCAATTTCTCATAGATAAAGCGGGTGGCCATGAGAAGGGAATCGCGTACGGCTGCATTATCCACTTTCAGGAGCTCCGGGTATTCGTCCCGCATGGTAAGCGTGCAGGTGGAGGAAGTGGTTACCACTTTGAGCCCCTGTGAAACGGCTTTTTCCAGCACTCCCACATTGTGACGGGCGTGGTTGGCCGCCTCGCGGGCCATGCCGTTGGCAATCATGGCAATGCCGCAGCACTGCTCCTTGTCCAGCAGTTGCACACCCACGCCCAGGGCGTTGAGCACCTTCACCAGGTCTTTGCCCAGCTGCGGGTAGTTATAGTTCACGTAGCAGCCATGGAAGTATGCCACCTGCTCCGGGAATGCCGCCTGCTCCTTGCTGCGCCTTTTGAGCCAGCTCTCGAAGCTGCGTCCGCTGTATTTGGGGAAGGTTCGCCGGTGGTCTATATCCAAAACCATGTCCAGCGTCTTCTTGGTGATCCCCAGGTCCGTAACGGCATTGACGATGGGTGCAAACGGTCGTGCCAGCTTGCCCATGAAGTCCGTGGAAGCCAGCATTTGGTCCCGCAGTTTGGGCGGATGCGTATCGTACTTGATGCGGGCGCTCTGGATAAGGTCCGCCACCTTTACGCCGGAGGGACAGGCCACTTCGCAGCGCTTGCAGTTGAGGCAGTACTTGAGCGCATAGTTGAAGAAATACGGGTCCTTGAGCCGCAGCCGCTCGCCGTCCGGGCCGGCCTGCTTTGGACCGGGGTACAAAGGATTCACCTGTAGCACCGGGCAGTAGGCCGTGCACACGGTGCACTTCATGCATTCCTCGAAGTTATGCGCGCTGGTGGTATATTCTTGTAGTTTCATCACTTTTCTGCTAATAGGGTATCCACAACGGCAAAGGCGCTGTTAATGGCCAGTCCGGCGCCGCTGCCTAGTTCCGGACGGGTGTTTCCAAGGATGGAGCCGATGGCATAGACATTCTTCAGCGCCACGCCCTCTTTGACAGCATGTAGCTGCGCATCCGTTTTTACGCCATAACCCATGTACGGCTGTTCCTCCGCAAAGGCCGGATTGTACCAGTTGTTGCGGTTCTCCGGATGGTCTACATCCAGGCCCAGGATGGGCTCCGAAATCTGGAACGGATTGGACCGGAGGCCCTTGGAGAACAGGCCGCCAGTGGCCAGGATGAAGGAATCGGCCTCTAAATAGTGCGCATCCAGGTTGTGCGTGGCGATGCTGTGCACCACGCCCTCGTGTTCGTGGGCGCGGACGGCTTCGTCGCCCATCAGGAAGGTGCCGCCCAGGAGCTGATAGCGCCTGCGGAGCTGCATCTGCGTGCGGATGCCGGGGACGGACGGCGGCATGGTTCCGGCAAACACCACGCGGGCAGGCAAGGACTGGCGGATGCGTCCCGGTACGGTGGTGTCCGACAGGCCGAATACCTGCGGCAGAACCACGGTGTCCTCGTCCCGGAGCATGAGCCGAATTTCCTGCACCACCTTCTCCCAAATGCGGTCCATGCTGCGGGCAATCTGCACCGAGCGCATTTCTCCGTGCGCTTTGGTGTTGTCCAGTTCCGGCAGGCTCAGGAAACGGATGCGGCATTCAATGCC
>Ga0247611_10005650_pt1 | contig 16395 bp, 10 predicted proteins | sample 177DNAGHGhighgp2_FD_192422 | JGI IMG/M metagenome (GOLD analysis project Ga0247611, IMG submission 192422) | Sheep rumen microbial communities from Palmerston North, Manawatu-Wanganui, New Zealand - 1770 DNA GHGhigh gp2 | ecosystem: Host-associated > Mammals > Digestive system > Stomach > Rumen... | reverse complement strand
CCGGTTGACTCTGTCCACTTTGAAGAGGTTGTATGCGCCGGCAACACCTACAACAACCACGGATTCACATACGAAGCTCCGTTCAGCACTCTCGGAAGCGTCCACTACGACACCATCCGGACCATCAACGCCAACGGTTGCGACTCTGTTGTGACTCTAACTCTGACGGTCAATCCCGTTGACTCCGTGCATTTTGAAGACACCATCTGCGCTGGAAGCACCTACAACAGCCACGGTTTTATCTATGAGGCTCCGTTCAACACTTCGATGTCTGTCCATTACGATACCATTCGGACCACTAACATCCTCGGCTGTGACTCCATCGTCACGCTCCTCCTTGTGGTAAATAACAATGCTGACATTGCCATCGCCGACACCGCCTGTAACTTCTTCACTTGGAACGATTCCACCTACTACGTCTCTGGCGACTACATCCAGCACTTCAACACCGTTCACGGCTGCGACTCCATCGTCACCCTCCATCTCACCGTTCACCACTCCGACACCACCCACATTCCCGCCTCCGCTTGCGACAGCTATACTTGGAATGGCGTAACGTACACCAGCACCGGCATCTATTCCCAGCCGTTCACCAACATGCACGGCTGCGATTCTACGGCTGTCCTCCACCTCACCATCTATCAAAGTGTGGACACCACCGTGAATGTCGAAACCTGTAACAGCTACGTCTGGAACGACTCCACTTATACGCTGTCGGGCGACTACGTGCGGCACTTCGAGACCTCCCAAGGTTGCGACTCCACCGTCACCCTGCACCTCGTGCTCCACTACGACACGACCATCACGTTTGACGCCGCCGCATGCGACAGCTACGAATGGAACGGAACCTCCTACACGACGTCCGGCGACTACACGCAGCATCTCCAGACAATACACGGCTGCGACTCCGCCGTAACCTTGCACCTCATCATCAGCCACAGCAGCACCTCGGAATTCACTGCCTCAGGTTGCGAAAACTACACCTGGAACAACCAAACGTACACGCAATCCGGTGACTATACGCAGACTTTCAGCAATGCCGTGGGCTGCGACTCCACCGTCACCCTCCATCTGACCATCTACAATCCTGTCCATACCGCCGTGACACAGCTGGCTTGCGAATCCTACACTTGGCACGGCCAGACGTACACGCAGTCGGGAACCTACACCTACTCGCATACGGATGCGCATGGCTGTACGCAGGTCGACACCCTCCACCTCGACATCGGTCACCCGCAGCACACCGCCACCACGGAGACGGCCTGCGAGACCTTCACCTGGAACGGGCAAACCTACACGCAGTCAGGCAACTACACCTACTCACATACGGATGCACACGGCTGTACGCAGGTCGACACCCTCCACCTGACCGTCCACCACGCAGTGCACGAGGCCACCACGGAGGTTGTCTGCGACAGCTACACCTGGAATGGACAAACGTACACTCAGTCGGGTAACTACACCTACTCGCATACGGATGCGAACGGTTGTACGCAGGTTGATACGCTGCACCTAACCGTCCACTACAGCGCGAATACGGAGGAGCAGCTCGTCCTCTGCCGCGAGGAACTCCCCTACTCCTGGAACGACACCATCTTCGATACGGATGCACCGACCTCAGCCACCCTCGTCTTCCATTTCCTCACGGTGGAGGGCTGCGACAGCACCGTCACGTTGCAGCTCACGGTCCACGACCCAGTCCATACCGCCGAGAGCGACTTTGCGTGCGAACCTTACCACTGGAATGGACAGACCTACACGGAGTCCGGGACCTACACGTTTGCACATCCTGACGCGAACGGGTGCACTCAGGTTGATACGCTACATCTGACCTTCCTCGACACCACCATCCTGATAGTGCCGCTCACGCACAACTTCTGCGACAACGGCAGCCTCACCTTGGAGGTGCAGTGCTCCTTGGAGGACTACCTGTGGAGCACGGGCGAGACCTCAACCACCATAACGGTCTTCGACGAGGGAACTTACACCGTCACAGCATCGCAAGGATCCTGCGAGGTGGAAGCTTCCTACACGATTGTACCCTGCGAATACGAGCTCCTCCTGCCCAACGCCATCACGCCTGACGGCGACGGTCTGAACGACGAGTTCAGCATCCCCGAGGCCTACTTCGACCACATCGGCGACGCTGTGTTCAACGTCTGGATTTACAACCGCTGGGGCACACTCGTCTATTCCGCCAACAGCAAATATTTCCGTTGGAACGGCGAGGTCGACGGAAAGATTTATCACCACAATGTCTATAACTATGTGATTGAATACAACACTCCGGCGGGTTCCCCGCGCAGAGTGGTTGGCAGTATCACGGTATTATAAAATGTATGACAGGAGACGTTTGGAGGCCGAGTGCGCCAATCGTCTCCTGATTAAAGCAAAGTGGAGTTGTCACACCGTGACGACTCCACTTTTCACTCTTCTTATAAATTATGCATTCTCAAATCCCTTCCACCGCGGCAATCACCGCCTCGGTGCGCTTGAGGGTTTCCTCCACGCCGAGAAGGCCGATCATGGTGAAGAGCTCGGGACCACGAGCGGCACCCACAAGTCCGATTCTCAAGCTGTTGAGCACCGCACCCATATTCCACTCGTTGGCCTTGATGTGGTCAATCACACGCTCTTGCGCCGTCTGCGGGTCGAAAACCTCATCCTGCTGCAGCATCTGGAGGATGACACGCAACTTCTCGCCCGTGCCCTCTTTCCAACGCTTCTTCAGATCCTGGGCACTGTATTCCGTGGGGGCCACGAAGAAGTAACCAGCCTGCTCCCAAAAATCAGGGATGAAGTTGAGGCGATCCTTGATCAGGTCAATGACTTTCAAGAGATATTCTTCAGAATAGGATATTCCCTTCTCATCCAGAATTTTAGCAAAGTACGGCAGCAACTCCTGCGCACTCTTCATCTGGATATACTCATGGTTAAACCACTTGGCTTTGTCGAGGGAGAACTTCGCTCCCGCCTTGCTGATCTTTTCTATGGAGAAGAGATCGACGAGCTCCTCGAGGGTGAAGATTTCCTGCTCGATACCGGGGTTCCACCCGAGAAGTGCAAGCATATTCACCACAGCGTCAGGCAGATAGCCCGTTTCGCGGTATCCGGAAGAAACCTCACCGCTCTTGGGGTCATGCCACTCCAACGGGAAAACGGGGAATCCGAGACGGTCGCCATCGCGCTTGCTGAGTTTGCCGTTGCCGTCGGGTTTGAGCAGCAGCGGCAGGTGGGCGAACTGCGGGGCCTCCCAACCGAACGCCTTATAAAGCATCACGTGCAGCGGGGCCGACGGCAGCCACTCCTCGCCGCGGATTACGTGCGTGATTTGCATCGTATGGTCATCGACGATATTAGCCAAGTGGTAGGTCGGCATCCCATCGGATTTGTACAGGACTTTGTCATCCAAGAGGTTGGAGTTTATCACCACCTCGCCGCGAATCAGATCGTGAACGTGGATGTCGGTATTTTCGGGGTATTTGAAGCGAACCACAAAAGGCTCGCCGGATTCTAAGCGTGCTTTCGTCTCCTCCGCACTCAGGGTCAATGAGTTGACCATCGACATACGGGTGGAAGCATCGTACTGGAACGTCTTCTTCTGGCTCTCGGCCTCCTTGCGTTTGGCATCCAAAGCCTCGGGCGTATCGAAAGCATAGTAAGCCCAACCGTCGCGCACCAGTTGCTCGGCGTAGGGTTTGTACATCGGCTTGCGCTCCGACTGTTTGTAGGGTCCGAACTCACCGCCGATGCCGACGCCCTCGTCGAACTTCAGCCCCAACCACTGGAACGCCTCGATGATGTATTCCTCCGCACCTGGCACAAAGCGGGTCTGGTCGGTGTCCTCGATGCGCAGCAGGAAGGTGCCGCCGTGCTTCTTGGCGAAAAGGTAGTTATACAATGCGGTGCGCACGCCGCCGATGTGCAGCGGTCCCGTGGGACTCGGCGCGAATCTGACTCTGGGTTTCCTATTTTCCATAAAACGTTTTTTTCTTAAAAGGGCGCAAAAGTACACAATTTTTGCATTGAAAAAAATTGTACTTTCGCAAATTCATTATAGTGTGAAATTTGGGTAATTATAAATTTATAACAAATTAAATATCAGTCAAATATGGCAATGCAAGACAAAATCAACGAGCTTTTGTCCTTAAGAGAGAAGGCTCGTTTAGGCGGCGGTCAAGACAAAATTGACAAACAGCACGCCAAGGGTAAATATTCCGCGCGCGAGCGCATCCTGATGTTCCTCGACGAGGGCAGCTTTGAGGAATTCGACATGTTCGTAACCCACCGCTGCGTGAACTTCGGCATCGAGAAGGACAAGTTCCTCTCCGACGGTGTGGTGACCGGCTACGGCACAGTGAACGGCCGTCTGGTCTATGTTTTCTCCCAGGATTTCACCGTGTTCGGCGGTTCCCTTTCCGAAACCTTCGCCGCGAAGATCTGCAAGGTGATGGACCAGGCCATGAAGGTCGGCGCGCCCGTCATCGGCTTCAACGACTCCGGCGGAGCCCGTATCCAGGAAGGCGTCAACAGCTTGGCCGGCTATGCCGAGATTTTCCAACGCAACATCCTCGCTTCCGGCGTGGTGCCGCAAATCTCCGCCATCTTCGGTCCCTGTGCCGGCGGCGCAGTCTATTCCCCGGCCCTCACCGACTTCATCATGATGGCCCAAAACTCCAGCTATATGTTCGTCACCGGCCCGAAGGTCGTGAAGACTGTCACCGGCGAGGACGTGACCACCGAGACCCTCGGCGGTGCGACGGTGCACTCCACCAAGTCCGGCGTGGCCCAGTTCTCCGTCCCGGACGAGGAGACCGGTATCGCCCTGCTGCGCGACCTCATCGGCTACCTGCCCTCCAACAATATGGAGGAGCCCCCGTATGAGCCCACTGAGGATCCCATCAACCGTCTGGAGGACAGCCTCAACTCCATCATCCCCGACAACCCGAACCATCCTTACGATGTGAAGGACGTGATCGGCGGCATCGTCGATGACGGCAAGTTCTTGGAGGTGCACGCCACCTACGCCCAGAACATCGTCGTCGGTTTCGCCCGCTTCAACGGCATGAGTGTGGGTATCGTGGCCAACCAGCCCAAGTGCATGGCCGGCGTGCTCGACATCAACGCCTCCCGCAAGGGCGCCCGCTTCGTCCGTTTCTGCGACGCCTTCAACATCCCGATCGTGACGTTGGTCGATGTTCCCGGCTTCCTGCCCGGCACCGGCCAAGAGTACGGCGGCATCATCCTGCACGGTGCGAAGCTGCTCTACGCTTACGGCGAGTGCACCGTGCCGAAGGTCACCGTCATCCTGCGCAAGGACTACGGCGGCGCCTACTGCGTGATGAGCTCCAAGCATCTGCGCGGCGATGTGAACTACGCATGGCCGACCGCCGAGATCGCCGTCATGGGCGGCAGCGGCGCAGCGGAGATCCTCTACGGCTCCCAGATGAAGAAAATCGAGGATGCCGGCGAGCGTCAGAAATTCCTCGACGAGAAGGTCGAAGAGTACCGCCAGAAATTCTCCAACCCGTATGTGGCTGCCCAATACGGCTACATCGACGACGTCATCGAGCCGCGTAACACTCGCTTCCGCGTGATCCGCGCCCTCGAGTCACTTCGTAACAAACGTCTGGAGAACCCGGCCAAGAAGCACGACAACCTGCCGTTGTAAAAGGAGCCGACGCTTCCAAGCGTCGCAACGAACCGTAGAGTCGTGCCCTGGCGCGTCTCTACAATATAAAAACTAAAATTCAGAGATTTATGAAATCGATTTACAAATATATCTTCACCGTTGTCGCGCTGTTCGCCGTCACCGCCACCTTCGGGCAGTCGGTGCACGACCTTCGCCTCAACGAGATGATGATCAAGAACGTGGATAACTATGCCGACGAGTATGGCCGTCACGTGCCCTGGGTGGAGATTTTCAACACCGCCTACAACACGGTCAACATTACCGGCTGCTTCCTCACGGATGACACCACGGGCTTGGCCGCCGCCGGCAAGAAGGGCGGCACGATTCCCTCCAACTGGTACCGTATCCCGACGGACCAGCACATGTACATGCCCCAGCGCAGTTACCTGGTCTTCTTCCTGGACAACTCGCCGCTCTACGGCCCGTTCCACACCAACTTTACCCCGGAGAAGTCGAAAACGCGCTACATCGCGCTCATTAGCTCCGACGGCAAGGAACTTCTCGACCTCGTGGAGTATCCCGTGGAACTGCGCGACACCTCCCGCGTGTTCGGCTACGTGGCCGACGGGGTGCGCGACGACAAGGCCTTCAAGAAGGGCATCCGCGCCTCTGGCGAACTGAACTTCCTGAGCGACTTCACCCCCGCATCCTCCAATGAGACCGAGGTGAAGATTTCCAAGCAGGACAAGCTCAAACGCGACGACCCCTACGGCATCGGCATGGCCATCATCTCCATGGCCGTAGTGTTCACGGCGCTTATCATGATCTACGTCATGCTGAAAATCTTCAACTACGCGAGCCGCCGCGCCACGATGAAGTCGAAAGCCAAGGAGGAGGCCGCCAAAACGCCCGCCATGGCTGCGGCCGCAGGCACCAAAGCCGATGACGAGGCTGTGAACGGCGAGACCGTGGCCGCCATCGGTACCGCCCTGCACCTCCACTTCGGCAGCATGCACGACGAGGAGAGCGAGGTCATCACCATCAACATGCCCTCCAAGCACTACTCCCCGTGGGCGCAGAAGGAACTCACCATGAAGAGAAACCCCAGAAGATAATCACCAAAATCAGAAATAAAGAATATGAAAACCTATAATTTTAAGATTTACGGAAATAAATACGCCGTTGAAGTCGGCGAATTGGAAGACAACAACATCGAAGTGACCGTCAACGGCACGCCCTACAAGGTGGAGCTCGACATGGAGCTGAAACCCCGGACGGTGAAGCCCGTGGTGAAAGTGGCCGCCGCCCCGAAGGCACAGGCCGCCGCTCCCGCGCAGAAAGTGGCTCCCGCCGCTCCCACGGGCGGTGGCGGCACCCTCAACTCCCCGCTGCCCGGCACCGTGCTCGACGTGTTCGTGAAACCCGGCGACGCCGTCAAGGCCGGCCAGCGCCTCCTTCTGCTCGAAGCCATGAAGATGGAGAACAACATCGACGCTGACCGCGACGGTGTGGTCAAGGAGGTAAAGGTGAGCAAGAGCGATGCCGTCATGGAAGGACAGGTGCTCGTGGTTTTTGAATAGTTTCCCAACAAGAAAAGATTGAGATTATGTTAGAGTTTTTCAAAGAAGGATTATTGCAATTCCTGAGCTATTCCGGCTTCGGAAACTGCACCTGGGGGCATGTCATCATGATATGCATCGGCCTGGTGTTCATAGCTTTGGGGATTATCAAGGAATATGAGCCGCTGCTGCTCGTGCCCATCGGGTTCGGCATCATCATCGGCAACATCCCGTTCACTGACGGCCTGCAGGTCGGCGTGTATGAGAACGGAGCCGTGCTCAACTACCTCTATTTCGGTGTGGTGAAGGGCTTCTACCCGCCACTGATCTTCTTGGGCATCGGGGCCATGACGGATTTCTCGGCCCTGATCTCAAACCCGAAGCTGATTCTGATCGGCGCGGCGGCCCAGTTCGGTATCTTCGCGGCCTACATCACCGCCTTGTTGCTCGGCTTCACGCCCATGGAGGCCGGTGCCATCGGCATCATCGGCGGCGCTGACGGCCCCACGGCCATCTTCATCTCCTCCAAGCTCGCCCCGAGCATGATGGGTGCCATCGCTGTGTCGGCCTACTCCTACATGGCCTTGGTGCCGGTGATCCAACCGCCCATCATGCGCGCGCTGACCACCCCGAAGGAGCGCCTCATCCGCATGAGACCGCCCCGCGCCGTCAGCCACCGCGAGAAAGTGCTCTTCCCGCTGCTCTGCATCCTGCTCACCGCGTTCCTCGTGCCCACGGGCCTGCCGTTGCTCGGCATGCTGTTCTTCGGCAACCTGCTCAAGGAGAGCGGCGTGACCAAACGTCTGGCCAACACCGCTTCCGGTCCTATCGTGGATATCGTGACCATCCTCATCGGCCTTACCGTCGGCGCCTCCACGCAGGCCACCAACTTCCTGCGTCCCGCCTCCGTGCTCATCTTCGTGCTGGGTGCCTTCTCCTTCGTGATCGCCACCGCTTCCGGCGTGCTGTTCGTGAAGTTCTTCAACCTCTTCCTCAAGGGCGACAACAAGATTAACCCGCTTATCGGCAACGCCGGCGTCTCCGCCGTTCCCGATGCGGCGCGCGTCTCCCTGGTGGAGGGTCAGAAGTACGACCGCACCAACTTCCTGCTCATGCACGCCATGGGTCCGAACGTGGCCGGCGTCATCGGCAGCGCAGTTGCTGCCGGTATCCTGCTGAGCTTCCTGTATTAGTTATCAGTTAGTAGTTAAGCCACGGGGACTGTCTTTGACAATCCCCGTGGTTTTATTATATGTACTATAATACTTAAAGCGAAAGTGGAGAACAAAATAAAATAGAGACGCATAAATTTGCGTCTCTACCTTGTTGGTGTCGGGGTGAGAAGACTCGAACTTCCGGCCTCTACGTCCCGAACGTAGCGCGCTACCAACTGCGCCACACCCCGTTCCGTTTTGCGGGTGCAAAAATACACTTTTTTTGAAATAAAAAGACATCTTGATTTTTTTTATTTTTGCAGTCTAAAAAATATCGATTATGCGAATCCATCACATCCTCTTCTGCCTGCTTATGGCCACCTTAGTCTCTGCACAATCCACTATCGCACAAACAGTTTGCTGGCCAACAGACAACACATTGATCTCCATCGAAACCTGCAACGCCCTGTTCTACGACTCCGGCGGCCCCGACTGCCCGCAGGCACTTATCTTCTGAAATCCGGCAACGCCACTACAAAAGTTGTCCGAAAGTGACCAAGCCCGCATTTTTTTTTGCAACAAATTCGCACCCATTTCGTTATCGTGTTAAAATCTACGCCAATGAGGAAAAAACTATTTGCAGCCATACTGTTGACAGTACTGTTTTGTGTCTCGCAAAACGCTATAAGTCAGAATATTATCATGGGTACTACCCCGTTAGTATCCGATATCGACGACCAAGTGCGCGACTTCTATGATCCCGGCGGCTCTCCCGAACAGCCGGGAGCCAACCAGGACCCGAACGGTTTTTTCGCCGAAAACCTTCGCGACACGATGACTCTGCGTACCAACATGTCGGGCACCATCCTCTACGTTCTGTTTGAGGAGTTCGCCATGGACGACGGTGACACGCTTTGGATCTTCGACGGTCCGAATGTCAACGCGCCGCTCTACGGAGTTTACAACCTGGTGCAAAGTCCGGGCGAGGTGTTCGCCTCCGACCGCATGATGACCTTCGTGTTCCACTCCAACAATTCGCACATTCCGGGGTTGCAGGCTGGCTGGCATGCCAAGGTTTATGCCTACTCCACCACCCCTGAGGTCTATGAGTGGCCGCAATATTACAATACCATCAGCGCCTTGACGTGCAGCTGCTATTTTTACGACTCCGGTGGCCCGAACGGCAACATCGCTTCCGTCGATGCAAACAACTACACCACGCAAGGTTATGCCTCGGACATCTTCGCCGATTTCATTTCCCCTGCGGGCACTCACGTCAAATGCGAATTCTCCCAGTTCTCCGTGAACGGCGTGATGCAGATTTGGGACGGTCAATACCATGACCCCGACAAACGGCTCATCGGCCAGTTCTGCACCTCCACACTCGACGCCTCCACTGGCAACAAACCGCCCGTATTCTTCTCCACCGGCAATGCGCTCTCTTTCGTCTACAAGGGCGCGAACGGCGATATGCAGAAGCCCGGCTGGGCGGCGGAGATCTCCTGCGTGCCCGAACTCTTCGAAAGTCCCGACGGCAGTGCCTGCCCTTCGGTGACCAACGATGTGGACTCCCTCTACGCGGACATCTTCGACCCGGAAAACAAGACCATCCTTTGGGACTGCGACATTCCCATCATCCTGCTCAAGGCCGGCGTTATCGCCACCGGACAATACACGAGTGACTACTCCGTGAAACAGATTCCCTTCGAATCGCATATCTTCGAGTTCACAGAAGGAACGAATATCGGTGCCAGCTCCGACGACCACTGGCAGAGCGGCGTGCAACTACCCTTCACCTTCACCTTCTTTGGAAAACCTTACACCACCGTCTATCCTGGCACCAACGGACTGATTTCCATGAACCCGCAGTCTGGTTTCTGCGAGTACGCCTATCCCCAACCACCAACTTCCCCGCCTTATTCCGCTATCCCCTTTAAGTACAAGAACTGTATTTACGGTGTTTATGAGGATATCGACTGCGGATACTTCAACACGTATTGTTATAATACGATGGGTGCGGTCCGTACCGGCGTGTTAGGCAGCCCTCCTTGTCGCGCGTTCGTGTTCAACTACCTGAATGTCGGACTTTTTGGACATCATAGTAGCCCGAGCAACTATAACACCTACCAAATGGTGATTTATGAGGGCACAAATATCATTGATGTGTATATCAAACACAGGGATTGCTGTGCCTCCACCAACAACTCCAATCATGAGGGTATCGTAGGATTGCAAAACAACACCTCTTCGCAAATTCTGCTTGCACCGGGACGCGGCATGACCAGCTGGACTGCCGACGAAGAAGCCTGGCGTTTCACCCCCGTCACACCGTTGGATGAAATGGGCACCTTGCGCTGGTTCGTGAACGACACCATGGGCGCACCCTATAGCACCGAAAAGATGATTACGGTCAGTAAGCCCAATGAGCCCGTCACCAAATACATTTCCGTCTATCAGTTCACCAACGCCTCCGGGCAGCACTTCACCCTGATGGACACCACCACCATTCTCGTGAAGGTTCCCCAGGTGCACCTCGCCTCCTCCACCGGCAACAACTTCATCTGTCCGGGCGACCCGGCCACCCTGTCGGCCACTTTCACGGGTTATTCCGACATTCTTCCGGAATCCTACCTCTGGAGCACTGGCGATACCACAGCGACCGTCACGGTGAACCCGCTGGAAAGCACCACCTACACACTGACGGTGACATTCAGTAACCGCTGCGACAACAAGGACACCGTGCGAGTGAAAATCACGGAGTTGGAACTGCCGCAAATCTCTGGCACCGACAGCGTATGCCAAGGCTATCCGGCCACGCTGACGGCCTCGCACCCCACGTCCAACTCCTTCCATTGGAGCAACGGACAGAACGGCGCCACCATCACGGTCACCCCGCAGGTCACCACCCTTTACACAGTTTCCGCCACGATGGAGGGCAACTGCACGGTCATCGACACCTTCACCGTCCATGTGCTGCCGCTGCCCACGCCGTCGTTTGTGGCCAACCCTACTGAGATCTACGTGGAAAACAACATCGGCACCGTCACCTGCACCGACCTCTCCCCCGCTGAATACCACCTGAAGTGGAACTTTGGGGATGTCTTCTCCAACGTCAACGAAGTGGAGAACGTCAGCGAAGTGACCCACGACTACACCCACTCGGGTTATTACACGATCACGCTGACGGCCACCGACTCCGTCGGCTGCGTGGACTCCACCAAAGCCAGGGTCTCTGTCGAGGTGCCATACTTCTTCTACATCCCCAACGCGTTCACCCCCGACGGTGACGGCATCAACGAAACCTTCGCGCCGAGCGGCGAGGGTGTCGATCCCGACCAATACTCGATGCAGATCTTCGACCGTAGCGGTGTACTCATTTTCAGCACCCGCAATCCCTACGATTACTGGGACGGCCGCAACAAATATGGCCAGATGTGCCCCGAGGGTGTCTACATCTTCATCATCCGCTTGGTCAACCTCAACGGTGACGACAAGGAGTACACTGGATCGGTGACGCTGGTGAAGTAATGGAGAATTGATATTGGATAATTGGGGTTGCTCGTTACTACTCTGGACAACGGGCAACCCCAATTGCTTTTAAACGGGCTTCTAACGATGACGAATCAGCAATATCGGTCTATTTCGCCGCAAAATGCCTGCAAGTCTCGAATCCGTAGCAATCGGTGCAATTCCTCTACAGTCATGCCCGTGAACTCCGCAAAATAGTGCCACAGTTCCTTGAGGTTGGCTAAAGTGCCGGATTCGCCACGCACGGGCAGCAGTTCGGTCACCAAATCTTTGTGGAAAGCACGAAAGCGAGTGTGTGTGTCTCCTATAGGCAGTCCCTGGATCTCCTCTGCCAAGAACGGGTTCCGCAAGAGGCCGCGACCGAGCATCCATCCGGCCATATCCGGAAAACGCTTCGACAGCCGCCGGTAGTCCTCCACAGTGAACACATCCCCGCTATAGACAATTTTATGTTGGGTAAGCCGACAGCATTCCTCAAACAGATCCCAGTGCGGCGTACCCTCATAGAGGTCGTCGCCGAGGCGCGGGTGGATGACGAGGAAGTCGAGGGGGTAGCCATTGAGCCGCCGGAGGAGTTCACGTCCCTCATCGGCCGAGTGCAGTCCGAGCCGCATTTTCAGTGACAGCTGCAAGTCCGTTTTCGTGGTGATTTCCCTGACGATGGCCTCTACCCTATCGGGATGCGGCATAAGCCCGCAACCGCGCGTATGGCGTACCACCGGAGACGACGGACATCCGATGTTGATGTTGAAACGTTCGTAACCGTACTGATCGTGGAGCATCCGCATCGTGTCCACAAACTGTTCCGGACGATTGCCCATCAACTGAGGTACAAGCGGTTTAGCAATGTTCAGCTCGGGAAAGATGTCCTGCCAGACCCGTTTGTTGAGTTTGCCGAGGTCTTGTGCGGGCAGAAAGGGGGCCATAAAAAAACCAATCCCGCCGAAATGACGGGATAGGGTGTTTCGAAACGTACGGGAGGTAATCCCGTGCAGGGGCGCAAGCCAGATCTCCATCGGCATTAGCGAATCATGACTTTGCGAGTGTCCGAGATTCCGTCGCCGTTAAGACGCAACAGGTAAAGGCCTGTAGCGCAATAACGGGTGTCGATGGTGATGTCGCCATCAGCCTTGCCGGCCTGGATTGTCTTGCCCGTCATATCGGTCAACGTCCACTCGTAAGGGAGAGCATTGTAGGGATGGACACAAATCCGGTCGGTGGCGGGATTGGGATAGACCTTGCCAGGAAATTCGATGTAGATGTCCAGACCGTCAGGGTTGTAATTGAGTGCCACATCATCGACATAGAGCACGGAGCTGCTGTTCATCTGGGTGGCGGAAGTAAAGATGACCATAATGCTGTCGCATTCGGCTCCCGGAGTGTTGAAGTTGACACCGATTTGGTAGTATTGGTTCGGATTTTCCGGAGCAAAGAAATCGAAGGCATAATCCACCAATTCTCCGTTCTTCTTAGTCATGATGAACAAGGCCATCTGGTCTCCCTCCTGGGGTTGGTATTTCACCCATGCCGTAACTGAATGCGGCGTGGATTCGCAGGGGACACCTTTGGAAAACACTTTGAAGAACGTCGCCAGCGCGGAAAGGTCAAGCGAGTCAAGTTGCTCGACAATATTGCCGATACCCGCGGAGTCCTGAAGCATATTAAAGACGACCAAGGCATCTTCAAACGGAACACTGAAACCATCCGACTCACCAGCCTGAAGGAAACCGGGGAGGTTCATCGTGTAGGAAATAACGGAACTGGTAGCATCGGCGGATGTCACCTTGATGGCGGAGTTGCCCGTGTGCGCATCCGAGGTCTGCTCACCGAAATGGACCTCCAACGGGATGGTCATGGCTCCAGTAAGCGAACCATGGATGTCCACCGTCCAATTCACGGGTTTCCCGTATGACCACAGCTCGAAATCGCTGTTAAGAATAGAATTCTGCGCCTGCATACCCAGCAGACCGATCATCATGATGCTAAATGCTAAAAATTTTCTCATTGATTATTGATTATTGATTTTTGACTTGTGACGTATGACTTATGACTTTAACCCATAACCACCCTTAAACCTTAACCCTTAAACCTTAAACCTTAACCCTTAAACCTTAAACCTTAACCCTTAAACCTTAAACCTTAAACCTTAAACCTTAAACCTTAACCCTTAAAGCACCGTAATCGACCCCCTGTGATTGGAGGAGACGCCTTCGTAATCAACGATATAGAGCGTATAGGTGTAGGTGGCGCCGCTGAGGATTTTACCGTTCACCGAGCCATTCCACTGGAAGTCCTTGTTGGTCGTATGATAGACAATCTCGCCACTACGGTTATAGACGGTGAACTCCAATTCCTGGATAAGGTTCTTCTGCGGGATGCTGAAGTAGTCGTTGATGCCGTCCAGATTGCTGGGCGTGATGGTGTTGGCCAAGTTGAGGAAAGGCTTGCAGGCCGGGATGCTGATGGTGCCGGGCGGGTCGGAGACGCAGCCCTCGTCATCGACGACCACCACCGAGTAGTTGCCCGGTGTGGTGATGGTGATGTTCGGGGTGGTCTCTCCCGTGTTCCACTTGTACTCGGCCACCTCGCTATCCGTCACCGCCGACAGCGTGGTGGTGAACTCATCGCAGTAGTCGAGGTCGAACGCGATGGAAACCTTGGGCTTTCGGATTATCAAGGTGATGTCGGCAAGACTGTCGCAGCCGTTCCAAGCCCTCCCCTCATACGTGACGCGCCTTGTGCCTTCGGTTGACCATGTCTGGGTATCCCCGAAATACTCGGGGTCAAAGACGTACGGCAGCTTTTCTTCACAAGTGTAGATGGTGTCGCTCCCGAACGAGTTTTCAATAGCCGACAAGTCAAGCTGAATCGTCTTAACCAACGTGTCGAAGCACTTCCTGGCAGAATCGGAGATGGCGATTTTGATGGTGGCGATGCCGTTCTCGTCATATTCCCCGTCTATGAACGTATGTACGGGGTCAAGTTGATTGAGATTCCCGAACGGGATGTAGTTTCCGTAACGTTTCACCCACCATTCGATATGTTGGGTGGGTTGGATGACGGTGTCGTATGTGCCGCCCTGGGACGGGGGAATAGAGGGCGGAGTCATGACATATATGGTGCTGGAATCATAGAAATTAACGGTAAGGTCACAGTTTTCGAAATTTTGCTCGTAACGGAACTCAGGTAGGACATAATAGGATTTGACGTGCGCCTCATAGACAAAGGGGGCACCCGTGAAGGATATCATTTCGCAGCGGTAGTAGGGGTAGATTTGGGTCAGATTACGGTTGAGGTATACACCTGTCAGTCCCTCAGGCGTGACTCCGGGCACCGGATCCGCTGTGAAATCCCAAAAGTGAGTCGCAGCATCTGCGGAATCGTAACCATAATGCCATACGTAGGTGTTCGGTATGAAGCCGGCAGGCACGGAAAGATGGATATCCTCGTCACCGCAGGCGTCCACCTGCATCACGCCGGGAATCATCTTGGCGGTGAAAAGTCCGTAGGCCCAATGCGCGGTGGCGCTGCAACCGTTCGTGTATATGCGCAGTTTCACGGACTTGTTGGCAACGAAGTTCCCGTCTGCGTCCACATTCTGAGAAGCCTGTTCGTTCAGGTTGAAGGCTATGGGTTTGTACTCGAACCATTTGACTGGCCATGTGCCGCTGGTACCGCTGGTCTGTGTGGAGGGGCACTCGCGGTAAGGGAATGTGGTGGGCGTGGCGTATCCGTTGCTGTTTTGCCCGTTCCAATAGTAGGTGGTGATGCCGTAGTCGTTAGCCGGGTTCCACGTGTCATTGCCGCCCTGGCATCCGCTTGGCCATGCCAAGAATCGGGAATAGGGCCAGTTGGGATTGGCCACGGGGTTAGCTGTGTTTTGAGAGTTTTTCGTAGGATAGTAGCCGAGGTTCAGCAGCTGGCCTGTCTCGCCGTCATAGACTTCGATATAGAATTTCGGATTTCGGATGGAGCCGCAGCCGGTTCCGTCGCCATGACCGTCTGTCTTATTCTGGATGGCGAAGGAGAACATAACCAGCAACGTGCTGAGGGTGTCCGTAGGATAGAACCAGTACTCTATCTGGGCAGCTTTGTAACAGACGCTTGTCTCGGATCCACAGCCGATGCGGATGGCTGTGTCCTGGTGGGCTGAGCTGCCATCCATGGTCCATAACGGCGGCATATAGTTCTCATGGATGTAGCTGGCACCGTTATTTATCGTGTAGCAACGGCACGGGTCCGGCGTATTGGACGTGATGATGCCGTGGGACGATGCATTGCCGTTGCCTGTTGTACCAATGGTGGTCGGGTTATTGTAGCTCGAACCGTACTTGGTTTGCACGTAGGGGTGCTGCGCATCGCCCAACGTGTTGAAGTTCAGCGGTCCCATGTTCATGTCAGGCCTCCACGCCTGATATTGATAACCTTGCCCGAAACAGATTATCGCTAACAAATTGATAACCAGAAAAGTGTATATTTTCTTCATATTATATGGTATTATTCTTTTTTTACCCTAACGAAA
>Ga0247611_10005649_pt1 | contig 16395 bp, 17 predicted proteins | sample 177DNAGHGhighgp2_FD_192422 | JGI IMG/M metagenome (GOLD analysis project Ga0247611, IMG submission 192422) | Sheep rumen microbial communities from Palmerston North, Manawatu-Wanganui, New Zealand - 1770 DNA GHGhigh gp2 | ecosystem: Host-associated > Mammals > Digestive system > Stomach > Rumen... | reverse complement strand
ATACTAAAAAATTTATGTCATCTATAAATTTGTTTTTGTGTTTTTCTCCTATTATGTAGTGGTTATCGTAGTCATAATCATATTCTATGTTATTACATATATTTATTTGTGTGCATTTTGGTTGTTCTTTATATGTTTGTCCATGTTTTAGTGCGTTTGAGTATATGTTTGTAATATATGCGAAGTTTCTTTTTCTTATATTTTTATCGAATGTATTATTTATTTCTAATTCTATTATTTCTTTGTTTGTTTTTACTAGTAGATCTACTGTTTTATTTTTTGTGTGTACGTTTGTTGTTTCTAGTTCTTTATTTAGTAGTTCTATTATGTTTTCTTCATTTATTTCTTTTCCATCTATTTTGTTTATTATTTTGTAATTTTTAATTTTTCTTTTTAGAAATCTTTCTAGAAACCAGGTCATATAGGTTTTATTTGATAGTATTAGTTTGCTCATTTTATCGTTTGATAGTTTTTTAAATTCTTTATTCATTTTTCCACTCTTTTCTATGTATCTATAAGTATCATACGACAAAAGTTGTGTTTATACCTCCTTTTTTTAGTAAGAAAATAAAAAAAGTTAGATTTTTTTCTAACTTTCATATTTGTTTTTTATTACGTTTTTATAGTAGTTTCCTTTTTCTTCAAAGTTTTTGAATTTATTATAACTTGATGCAGCGGGTGAGAGTAGGCAAATATGATTTGGTTTTGTAACTTTGTCTGCAATTTCTACTGCTTCATCTAATGTTTCAACTTTATAAATATTTTTATTTGTTTCTTTTATTTGTTCGCATATTTTATATCCTGTTTCTGGTAATCCTATTAGGTTTGTTATTTTTGAATTTTTTAGGAATTCTATAAAGCTTTTATAGTCTATGTTTCTATCCATTCCTCCAAATATTAGTGTATCTACATTTCCTAATCCATTTATTCCATTTATTGTTGCTTCTGGTATTGTTGCGATTGTGTCATTGAAGTATGTAATATTATTATATGTACCAACAAGTTCTAGTCTATGTTCTAATGGTTTAAATTCGTTTATTGTTTTTGTTGCTTTTTGAATATCTAGGTTTAGGAGTTTTGTTATTAGTAGTGTTACCATTATATTTTTTAGGTTATGGCTTCCTATTAAATTTCTTTTTTGGTTTCCATCATATATCATTTCGTTATTATAGTATATTTTGTTATTTTCTACATATATGTCTGATTTTTCATTTACTTTGAAATTGTATAGTTTTGATTTGTAGTTATTTTTATTAATTAGATTTATTAGATATTCATTTTGTCCATCATATATTCCTATATCTGTTTTTTCTTGATATTTGAACATATGCATTTTATCGTTGTGGTATTTTTCTAGTGTTCCTGTATGATCAAGATGGTCTTGATATAGGTTTAGTATTACTCCTATATGTGGACTTTCTTTTATATATTCTAATTGATGTGATGACATTTCTATTATGAGACATGATTTTTCATTAAATTGTTCTATATAGTCTAGTATTGGGTTTCCAATATTTCCTAGTAAAAATGTGTTTTCGTTTTGATTTTTAATTATTTTGTATAGTAGGGAAGAAGTTGTGCTTTTTCCTTTTGTACCTGTTATTCCTATTATATTTTTTTTGTTTATTTCTAATATTAGTTCTAGTTGTGATGTTAGTTTTTTTTCTATATTTGTAATATCTATGTCTAGTAGTGCGATTCCAGGTGCTTTTATTATTAGGTCGTATTGTTCTAGGTTTTCTAGATAGTTTTCTCCTGTTATTATTTTTAGGTTTTCGTCTTGTAATAGTGATTCATTGTTTTTTGTTATATCATTTTTATCTAGTATTGTTAGTTTTTGATTTGAATATCTTCTTATAAAATTATATGTTGATTTTCCTTCTTTTCCAAATCCTAGTATCGCAATGTTTTTGTTTTTTAGTTTTTCTAATATTTTGTTATACATTTTTTATCGCTTCCTTTATTATTTTTTCAAAGTGTTCTTCTAAATTGTTTTGGTTGTTGTATTTTGTTTCAAATTTTTCTTCTAGGAATAAAGGGTAGTTATTTTTGTAGTATTCAAGTAGGTAAGGTAGTTTTTCTTTTTCTAGTTTTTTTATTAATAGACTTACTGCGTATCTTACTTCTTCATATGTTCCTACGCATTCCCATGGTTTTGTTTCTTTATATCCTAGTAGTTCTTGAAATGTTTCTAGTAATGTTTTGTCTTCAAATAGGTCGCTGCCAAATATATTTATTAGTTTTTCTTTGTATAGAAATGGACTAAGTATTGTATAAACAAATAAACATTTTGGGCAGTGGGAGCACCATTCCCAAGTTTCTCCTTTTGAACCTAAGTTACAACTTTTGAATGATTTATGATATTTTTCTATTTTTGAGAATAGCATTCCAATTTGAAATTCTGTTAGTGGTCTTAGTAGACTAAAGTATTTTATATCGATGTTGAAGTATTCTTTTGTATAGTTATTGAAGTCGTTTTCAAATTCGTATGTTTTTGAGTATTGATGATTTATGTTTGTCCCTAATACTGTTGATTGGTTTGCGGAATCTTCGTTTGATAGAACTATATATTTTTTATTTGATAGGTATGCGCATAAGTATGATGTGAATGCTACTATTGCTGAGAATGGCGTATGTCCGTTTAAGAATCCTTTTTTATTTAGTTCTATTATTTTTTTATCTAGTATTCTTTTTATTGTGATAGTATTGTATCCTGAAATATTCGCACATTCTATGTTTGCTCCTTTAGGGTTTATTATGAAGCAAGTGTTTTCTTCTCCTTTTAATAGTTCTAGTGTTACGTTTGAATCTTTTCCGCCTCCTACAGGTATTAGGTTTCCTTTACCATTATAGTTTATATTGAATTCTTTTTTTTCTTGTGTTGTTGTTATATTGAAAAGTTCTTGTTCTTTAATATTTATATTGTTTCTATATAGGAATTCTCCTAATCCATTGTAGTATAGTTTTTTGAACCAGTTTTTTTGATTATTATCTAAATATCCGCATTTTATTATTATGTTAGGTGAACAAGTACATTTTACGTAACTTATTAGTTCTACTAGTCCTATATTGAATACTAAGTAATCTATGAATTCTTTATTTATGTTTTCATTTGTTATATGTTGTTTTTCTATTATTATTTTTGGTTCGAATGTTGTTAAATTTGGTATGTTAAAATAGAATGTTATTTCATATTCTTTTTCTCTTTCTTTTATTTCATATTTTTCGTATATGAATTCTTTATATTTGTTTCTTAGGTCTTCAAATTTATTCATGTTTATTCCTCCTAGTAATAATTATACATTAATTTGTTTAAATTTTTAACTATTTTGGTGTTAAAAAAATGTTTTGTAATTGTTTGATTATGTGTTATAATACTTTTGTTTGAAATGGGTGAAGTTATGAAACAGGAAAATATTAGGAATTTTTCGATTATTGCGCATATTGATCATGGTAAGAGTACTCTTGCTGATAGGATATTGGAGCTTACTGGGGCGATTAGTGAGAGGGAACGTCAGGATCAGTTACTTGACAGTATGGAGTTAGAGCGTGAACGTGGTATCACTATTAAGTTGAATGCTGTTTCTTTGGAATATGAGTATTTAGGTGAGAAGTATTATTTACATTTGATTGATACTCCAGGACATGTGGATTTTACATATGAGGTTTCTAGAAGTTTGGCTTCATGTGAGGGGGCAATCCTTGTTGTTGATGCCGCTCAGGGTATTGAGGCTCAGACTTTGGCCAATTTGTATTTGGCTCTTGATAATAATTTAACTATTATTCCTGTTATTAACAAGATTGATTTACCTAATGCGGATGTTCCTAAGGTTAAGAAAGAGTTAATGGATACTTTTGGCTTTTCTGAAGATGAAATTATTTTAACTAGTGCGAAGAATGGTATTGGTATTAAGGAATTAGTCGAGGGAATTATTGAACGTATTCCTGCTCCTAAGGGTGATATTAATGATAAGGCTCAGGCATTGATTTTTGATAGTTATTTTGATTCTTATCGTGGTATTATTGCTTCAGTTAGGGTTGTTAATGGTCGTATTCGTGTTGGGGATAAGATTAAAATGATGGCAACTGGTGCTGTTTACGATGTTGTGGAACTTGATATTTGTACACCTTATGAGAAATCTGTTAAGGAACTTTCTTGTGGTGAGGTTGGTATTGTTAGTGCTTCTATTAAGAGTATAAGCGATGTTAAGGTAGGGGATACTATTACTTTAGCAAATGATCCTTGTTTAGAACCGCTTCATGGTTATAAGCCTATGAAGCCTATGGTTTTTTGTGGTATTTATCCTATTGAATCAAGACGTTTTCCTGAGCTTAGGGAAGCTTTAGAAAAGTTAAAGTTAAATGATGCTTCTTTGGAGTTTGAGCCTGAAACCAGTCAAGCTTTAGGTTTTGGATTTAGGTGTGGTTTTTTAGGTTTATTACATTTGGAGATTATACAGGAGAGGATTGAGAGGGAGTTTGGTATTGATTTGATTGTTACTTCTCCTTCTGTTGTTTATGATGTTTTATTAACGGATGGGACTCATGTAATGGTTGATAGTCCTGCTAAAATGCCTGAGCGTGTTAGAATTAAGGATATTGAGGAACCTTATATTAGAACTAATATTTTTGTTCCAAGTGAATATATTGGTCCTATTATGGAGTTATGTCAGGATAAGCGTGGTAATTATGTTTCTATGGAGTATTTAGATACTAAACGTGTTAATATTCATTATGAAATTCCTTTGTCTGAGATTGTTTATGATTTTTTTGATAGGCTTAAAAGTGCGACTAAGGGTTATGCTTCTTTTGATTATGAGTTGATTGGTTATAAGAGCAGTGATTTGGTTAAGATGGATATTTTATTAAATGGCGAGATTGTTGATGCTTTAAGTATTATTGTTCATAAGGATTTTGCTTATAAGCGTGGTAAGGCAATTGTTGAAAATTTACGTAAGCTTATTCCTCGTCAACAGTTTGAAGTACCAGTTCAGGCTTGTATTGGTAATAAGGCTATTGCTCGTGAAACTATTAAGGCTGTTCGAAAGGATGTACTTGCTAAGTGTTATGGTGGAGATGTAACGCGAAAGCGAAAGTTACTTGAAAAGCAGAAAGAGGGAAAGAAACGTATGAAAATGGTTGGTAGTGTGGAGATTCCACAGGAAGCATTTTTATCTGTTCTTTCAATGGATGAAGATTAGTATGGATTATAGAAAATAGTTGAGTATATTGAAGAGGACGAGTAGTAAAAAGTAGTTATAGGCGTTTTTTGTATGAAAAATGTTGTTGAAGAAACTAAAGTGATTGATGAAGTTGAAAGAAAGTTATGTTAAGGTTATAAGAATTTCTAAATAATTTATTAGAAATTTTTTTTGTGTTATAATTATTTTGGTGGTTTTATGTCAATTTATATTCATATTCCTTTTTGTGATACAATTTGTTCTTATTGTGATTTTTGTAAGGTGTTTTATAATTCTTCATTAGTTGATGATTATTTGAGTGCTTTATCTCGTGAGGTTGATAAGTATTATAATGGTGAGGTTATTGATACTATTTATATTGGTGGTGGTACACCTAGTTGTTTAAGTTATGAACAGTTGAAGGTATTGTTTTCTATTATTTCTAAGTTTAAGTTTAATGATATTTATGAGTTTACTTTTGAATGTAATATTGAAAGTATTGATTATGATAAGTTGAAGTTTTTATTTGATAGTGGTGTTAATAGATTAAGCATTGGTGTTCAGACTTTTAATGTCAAGTTTTTGAAATTTTTAAATAGAAATCATACTAGTGATTTGGTTGTTAATAGGATTCGTATGGCTCGTGAGATTGGTTTTGATAATATTAATATTGATTTAATTTATGCGATTCCAGGTGAGACTCTTGATGATTTAAATTATGATATTGATATGTTTTTAGGTTTGGGTATTAATCATATTTCTACTTATTCTTTGATTTTAGAAGAGCATACTAAGTTACATGTAGATGGTATTTCTAGTATTGATGAGGATATTGATAGGAGTATGTATGATCTTATTTGCGATAGGTTGTCTAGTAATGGTTTTAATCATTATGAGATTAGTAATTTTTGCAAAGATGGATATGAGTCAAAACATAATTTAGTTTATTGGAATAATAATAATTATTATGGTTTTGGGTGTGGAGCTTCTGGTTATATTGGAAATGTTCGTTATGATAATACTCGTAGTTTAAATAAGTATATTAAAGGTGAGTATAGGTTAAACGAGGATGTTCTTGATAGGAATTCTATTATAGAAAATGAGTTTATTTTAGGTTTTAGGAAAATTAATGGTATAAATATTTGCGATTTTAATCAAAAGTATGGTAATATATTTAATAGTGTTGTTAATAAAAAAATTTTGGAAGGTAAGTTGATTAATGATGGAGTTAATATATTTATAAATCCAGATTATATTTATGTTTCTAATTCCATATTGGTTGATTTTATAGGTGAGAAGTATGAATAAAGTTGATGTTTTTAAAAAAGAGTTAGGTTATATTAAGAATAAAAAGTATGTAGATTGTGCGAAGAATATGATTGAATTATTACCTGATTATTTCTTTTTAATTCCAGCAAGTAGTACTGGCAAGTATCATCCAGAGTTTGCTCAAGGGGATGGAGGGTTAGTTAGACATACTAAGGTAGCTGTTAGAATGTGCTATGAACTTTCTAATAATAACAGTATTGGTCATTCTTTTACTAGTGATGAGAAGGATTTAATGTTGATTGCTTTGATTATGCATGATGGTTGTAAGTCTGGTTTAGTTAAAGAAAAATATACTCGTGTCGATCATCCTTTAATTGTTTCTAAATTAATTAGTGAAAATAGTGATAAGATTGGTTTAAGTGATGATGAAATTAAGTTTGTATGTTCTGTTATTGAATCTCATATGGGTGAATGGAATAAGGATTTTAATGGAAATGAAGTTTTGCCTGTTCCTCATAATAAGTATCAAAGATTTGTTCATATGTGCGATTTCTTGGCTTCTAAAAAGTTTATTAATGTTTGTTTTAGTGATAATGAGATAGTTGGATAGGTGTTTTTTATAATACTTATCTTTTTGTTACAAAAGTATTTACACAAACAAATGTTTTTTGGTATAATTGTTATAGTATAGTAGGAGGTTTAAATATGAGGATAGAACTTATAAAAGGTGGAAATAAGCAAGAGATAGAAGATAGAACAAGAATAGTTGCGACTGCTGGTCAAATATCTCATTCTAGTAAGAGTTTATTTGATTTATATGAGGATAGAATGGATTTTGATGATAATATAAAAGCAATTGGTAGAATTGTGGGAAGTGGTCATACTTCTATAACTGAGCATGATCAATTAACTTTGTTTATAACTGATGTTACTCCTGTGATTGAACAAATATTAATTGGTCAACGTTTAGCTTCTTTTACAATTAAATCGAGAAGATATGTTGATTTTGGCGATTCTGGATTTCATACACCTGATTTTAGTTATTTGAAAAATGGTGATGAAGTTAAGGAAAAATATAATAATCATATGAATTATTTATTTAATATATATTCTGAAATGGTTGATTGTGGTATTCCTAAGGAGGATGCGAGATTTATTTTACCATATTGCTTTCATAGTCAAATTGCGATGAGTTTAAATACAAGGTCTTTGATTAAGCTTATTGAGTATTGTATTATGGGATCTATGAGTGATATAGATGAGGTTAGAGAATTTGGCTTGAAGTTATTAGATATAGCTAAAGAGAAGGTTCCTTATTATAAGAAAAAATATGAATCAATTGAAAAACAATTTAATGAGGGGGTAAAAAATTATAATAAGTTAGAGTTTTTAGATAAGTATTGCGATAAATATGATTTATTGGATAATCCTAAATTAATAAGTGTTAGCACAGATTATAGTGGTAATGATATTGATAGGACAATTATTGTTAGTTGTATTATGAATAGATACCAATTATCTTTTGATGTGGCAAATAAAGTTTATGATAAGTTTGGTATTGATGAGAAGAAAGAAATTATGGAAGCTGTATGTATGGCAAATGAAAATAGAGAACTTGAGCATGTGTCATTTAAGTTTGAATTTCCTACTACTTTAGCTGGCTTAACTCATTGGACAAGGCAAAGAATTCATTCTTTATTAATACCTGATTTTTTACCTATATATGATCTTAATAATTATATTGTTCCAGATACAGTTAAGGAAAAGTGTTTGGATAAATATCAAGATGCAGTAAATAAGAATATTCAAGTATATAATGAACTTAGAAAGATGGGGGTTTCTGATAAGGATTTGGTATATTTTAATTTAAGTGGTACTATGATTAATGTTTCTACTAATATTAATGGAAGGGAATTAATGTGGATAAGCAGATTAAGATGTTGTAATAGAGCTCAATGGGAAATAAGAGAAGAAGCTAATAGTATGGTGGATTTAGTTCAAAAGAAATCTGAATTATATGGTAGTTATTTAGGTGCACCTTGTGGTGTCGTTGGAAAGTGTCCTGAGGGAAAGCATTCTTGCGGTCATCCATATAATATAAAAGGAGATAGGTTATGAAAGGTAAGTTAATTGTTATTGAGGGTACTGATTGTTCTGGTAAGGAAACTCAGTCTAATTTATTGATTGAAAAGTTGAAGAATGATGGGGTTCGTATTGAAAAGTTTAGTTTTCCTAATTATAATAGTCCTACTGGTAAGATTATAGGTGGTCCTTATTTAGGTAAGAGTTATATTTGTGATGGTTGGTTTCCTGAAGGGGCTCCTAATGTGGATCCTAAGGTTTCTGCTTTATATTATGCGGCTGATAGACTTTATAATATTGATAAGATTAAGTTTTTACTTGAGAATGGTGTTAATGTAATCCTTGATAGGTATGTTTATTCTAATATGGCTCATCAAGGTGGTAAGTTAAGTAATGAATCTGACAGAAGTTCTATGTATGATTGGCTTGATAATTTGGAGTTTAATCTGCTTAGTTTACCTAAACCTGATATTAGTGTGTTTTTACATATGCCTTTTGAGTTATCTTTGACTCTTAAAAAAAATAGAGAAGAGGATTTGGATCAAAATGAGAGGGATAAGAATCATTTGATTAATGCTGAGGCTGCTTATATTGAACTTGCTAAGAGGTATGATTTTTATACTATTGAGTGTAATGATGGTGATAGGATTAAAACTATTGATGAGATAAATGTGGATTTATATAATTATGTTTCTGATAAAATAAAGATGGATTAGTTTCCATCTTTTTTTCATATATATTATTGGTGATTTTATGTTTATTGCTCATAGAGGTAATAATGGTATGGGATACGCCCAAAATAGTGTTTCTGCTTTTGTTAATTGTTTTAATACTAATTATATTGATGGTGTTGAAATGGATGTTAGGTTAACTTATGATGGTGTTGTTGTTGTTTCTCATAGTGATTTTTTTGATGGTAAGGTTATTAGTAAGACTAGGTTTTCTGATTTGAATATTGATAGTTTGGATTATGTTTTGTCTTGCTTAAGTGATAAGAAAATAATTATTATTGATATTAAGGGTGATAATTTAGATATTGTTGATAGATTATATTCTGTTTTAATTAAGTATGATTATAAGTTTCATATTTGTAGTTTTAATTATGATATTGTTTTTTTATTTAAAAAAAGGTATTTTGGTTATAGGGTTGGTTTGATTATTGGATATTTTATTAATATTGATAGGTCTATTGATGATTTTGATTTTATTTTAGTACATTATAGTTTGATTAAGAGAATTGGTAGTAAAGAGCTTTTTGTTTGGACTGTTAATGATAAATTTATTTATGATGTCGTTAAAAGGTACAGTTCTTTAATTATTACTGATAAGGCTTATTTGCTTCATGGGTAATTGTATTTTCTATTATTATTGTTGCGGTTTTATCTATGTTTTTTATTAGTTTTATGACGTTTTTTCTTGTTTTTCTTTTTGTTATAATTATTAGTATGTTTTTTAGTTCGTCTTTTCTTTTTCCTTTTAATATTATTGTTTCATATTTTTGTTTTTTTAGGGCTCTCGTTATTTTTGTCGTTTTTTCTTTTTCTATTACTGCTGTTATCATATTTGTTCCTAGGGCTAGTTTTTCTTCTATTATTGATCCTATGTATGATCCTATTAGTGCACCAAGTGTGAATGATATTATTTTTATTAAGTCTTTTTGTATGTTTATTACCACTAAACTTGTTGATATTACCCAGATAATTGATATAACTCCTTGTAGTATTGCGCCTAGTATTTTTTTTCCATTTGATACTACTATTATTCTTAGTGTTGATAGTGTGTTTTCTATTACTTTAAATGTAAATATTAATAAATATATAAGTATGCTCATAATTATTACCTCTATTTTATTATGTTATTTACTTCTTGTTTTTATTCTTATTTCGTGTTATAGTTTTTATAGGGTGATAAAATGAAGAAGTTAGTTTTAGTGGGGGTTATTGTTTTATTGTGTGGTTGTAGTTTTATTGAGGAACGTGTAGAGGATGTTTCTTCTACTAAGTATGGTGTAGCTAAGAATAGTATTAGTGGTTATGCGAGTGCGGTTAAGCTTGCTTATACTGAGTATCAGTATGCTAGCGCTACAGGTACTTATGAGGTACATGATGATAGTACTTTGGTTAATATTGATGGTGTTGATGTTAGTTTAAATGTTAATTATTATGGTGAGAAAGTAAGCTGTGACATTGTAAGTATTGTTAATGGAGCTGTAAAGCTTGATAATTGTTCTATTTATGGTTATTCGTTTAAATATGATGGTGATGTTATTGAAAAGAATTAGTTTTTAATCATTACTTTTATAGGTTATTTTTTCTTGATTAAAAAGTATAATTATAGTATAATCTTAGAGGAATTTTAGTTAAGGAGACATTTTATGTTAGAGAGATTACAAAATATTGAAAAGCGTTATAATGAGTTAAATGATGAATTAATGAAGCCTGAGGTTATTTCTGATATTAAGAAGACTTTGTCTCTTACACGTGAACAGGCAAGTTTAAGGGATGCTTATGAGGTTTTTCAAGTTTACAAGAAGTTATTAGATGATATTGAGGCTTGTAATGAGATGCTTCATGATCCTGATATGGCAGAGTTTGCTCGTGAGGAATTAGAAAGATATAATAGTGAAAAGTCTGAGTTGGAGGGTAAAATTGAAATTTTATTGCTTCCAAAGGATCCTAATGATGGAAAGAATGTTATTGTTGAGATCCGTGGTGCTGCTGGTGGGGACGAAGGTAATATTTTTGCTGGCGATTTGTATGAAATGTATAGGAAGTTAGCTGAAAAAGAAGGATGGAAGATTGAGGTTCTTGATGAGGAGCGAAGTGAAGCTGGTGGATATTCTTTAATTAGTTTTATGGTTAAGGGTGAGAATGTTTATTCTAAGCTTAAGTATGAGAGTGGTGCTCATCGTGTTCAACGTGTTCCTGCTACTGAGACTCAAGGAAGAGTTCATACTTCTACTGCTACTGTTCTTGTTATGCCTGAGGCTGAAGAGGTTGATTATGAACTTGATATGAGTGAGGTTCGTATTGATATTACTCGTGCTTCTGGTTGTGGTGGTCAAGGAGTTAATACCACTGATAGTGCTGTTCGTTTAACTCATATTCCTACTGGCATTGTTGTTTATTCTCAGACTGAAAGAAGTCAGATTAAGAATAAGGAAAAGGCTATTAAGATTTTACAGACTAGGTTATATGATTTTTATAGGCAACAAGAAGAGGAAAAGTTGGGTGCTGAGAGACGTAGTAAGATTGGTACTGGGGATAGAAGTGAGAAGATAAGAACTTATAATTATCCTCAAAATCGTGTTACTGATCATAGAATTGGTTTTACTATTAATGCTTTAGATCGTGTTATGAATGGTGATATTGATAAGGTTATTGATGCTTTAATTACTGAGGATCAAAATCGTAAATTAAGGGGTGAATAGTATGGCAAAACATAATGTTTCTTCTTTTTCTTGTGATTATGTTTGTTCTATTTGTGGTAATGTAGTTAATTCTTTTAATAAGATGTGTAATAATTCTAAGAAATATAGTATTAGCAGTATGTATTGTTCTAATTGTGGGTGTGATACTGATTTTTATAAGTTAGGTGATAGGTATTATGTTCAAAGTGATTTAGAGAGCTATGATTATGAGGATTTAGATGATATTGAAAAAGAGGTTTTGGATTTATTGAAGGGTGAAAAGAAATAATTTATTTCTTTTTTGTTTATGGTGAGTTATGAGTGATATTGAGTATTTGAAGAAGTATTATGATGGGGATATTTCAGAGGGTATTAAGTTATTGGAGTCTGGTGTTCCTGTTCAGTATATAGTTGGTAATGTTGATTTTTATGGATATAATTTTTTGGTTAATAATAATGTTTTGATTCCCAGGTTTGAGACTGAAGAGTTAGTTGATTATACTATTAAGTATGTTAAGAAGTATTTTGATGATTCTGTTAGGATTGTTGATTTAGGTTGTGGTAGTGGAGCTATTTCTGTTAGTTTATCTTGTGAGTTGGGTGTAACTGTTGATGCGGTTGATATTAGTAGTGATGCTTTGAAAGTTGCTAAAGAAAATTGTGTTAAAAATGGTGCTTCTGTTAATTTTTATTTAGGTAATATGTTAGAGCCTTTGCATGATAGGTATGATGTTATTATTAGTAATCCTCCTTATATTTCTTATGATGAAGATATTGATGATGTTGTTCGTGATAATGAACCACATATTGCTTTATTTGCGGATAATGATGGATTATATTTTTATGATTATATTTTGAAGAATTGTAGTAGTTATTTAAATGATAGGTTTTTGATTGCTTTTGAGATTGGTTGTACTCAAGGTGATAGGGTTAGGGATTTAGCTTATAAGTATTTAGGTGATGTTTCTGTTTCTGTTTTGAAGGATTTGTCGGATAGAGATAGGTTTGTATTTATATTTAGTGATAAGTAGTTAATTCTACTTTTTTCTTTTTTTATTTTGTATTATAATATTATTGGTGATAATATGGAAGATAAGTTTTATAAGTATGCTTGTTTGTTATTGGATAAGGGGTTAAATATAAAAAAAGGACAACCTTTGGTCATTACTGCTCCTATAGAGTCTATTGAATTTATTAGGGTTTTGTCTAAGTGTTGTTTAGATAGAGGTGTTACTGATATTTATTATGATTTTTTTGATGATGAGTTGAAGCATCAACAGTTATTGTATTTATCTAATGATGAAATTAGTAATAGTTTGTTTTTTAATAAGAAGGTTTATGATCTTTATGCTGAAAAGGATGGGGCTTTTTTGATGCTTGTGGGTGAAGATCCTGATATTATGAGTGATGTTGATAGTTCTAAGTTGGATTTTAGTGCTCGTATCAGTCGTACTAGCAGACCTCTTTATAAGAAACGTCAAGCTACTAATGATGTTGCTTGGTGTATTGCTTCTGTTTCTACTTATGGATGGGCTAAAAAAGTGTTTAATGATAGTAAAGACTGTGTAAATAAGCTATGGGATTTGATTTTTTCTATTTGTCTTGTTGATTCTGATGATCCTGTTAATGAATGGAATAATAAGTTATCTTTGAGTTCTCGTAGGTGTGCTTTATTAAATGAATTGAATGTTAAGACTTTACATTATACTAACAGTTTAGGTACTGATTTATATGTTGGTTTATCTCGTGGTACTAAGTGGTGCGGTGCAGGTGAGGTTATGCCTAATGGTAGATTGATTGTTGCGAATATTCCTACTGAGGAGATTTTTACTAGTCCAAATAGGTTAGAGACTAATGGAATTGTTTATAGTTCTAAGCCTTTGGTTTATAATGGTTTTATTATTGAGGATTTTTGGATTAAGTTTGAGGATGGTAAGGTTATAGATTTTGATGCATCTAAGGGTAGAGATATTTTGAAGAGTATTATTGAAGGGGACGAAACTTCTTGTTATTTAGGTGAGTGTGCTTTGGTTCCATATGATAGTCCTATTTCTAATAGTGGTATTATATTTTATACTACTTTATTTGATGAGAATGCTTCTTGTCATTTAGCTTTAGGTACTGGTTTTCCTAATACTTTAGATGGTACTGATGGGAAAGAAAAGGATGAACTTTTATCTATGGGGCTTAATGTAAGTGATGTTCATGTTGATTTTATGATTGGAACTAGCGATTTGAAGATAGAGGCAGTTACTTATGATGGTGAGAATGTTTTAATATTTAATGATGGTAATTTTTGTATTGATGTTAAATAAATTGACAAATTGTGTGTTTTTTTATACAATATAGATGGAATAAAGAGAGGTGACTTTAATGTATCAGGAAAAATTTATGTTGACTAGTCAAGATATTCTTGATAAAGAGTTTAAGATTGATACGAGAGGTTATAGACCACAAGAGGTTGATAAGTTTTTAGATATTGTCATAAGGGATTATGATGAGTTTAATTCTTGTATTAAAGAAATGGAAGAAAGTAATAAGTCTTTAATGGAAGAAAATATGAGGTTAAAACAGCAGGTTCGTAATTTAACTATGAAGTTGGAAGCTTTGGAAGATAATACAAATAATGGTACTAATACTGCTGATGTTTTAAGACGATTATCTAATCTTGAAAAAATAATTTATGGTAAAAATAATTAATCGGACAAACGCTGCATTTTTATGATGTAGAGGAAAGTCCATGCTCGCACAATCTGTGATGATTGTAGTGTTCGTGCGTAGGGAAAAAATAACCTACGGTAGAATTATCTAACGGCGCCTAGATAACCTAAGTCTTTGATATGGTTACTGGCATAAAGTGCCATAGTGACGAACTATTTAGAAATAAATAGAGTGGAACGCGGTAAACCCCACGAGCGAGAAACCCAAAATATGGTAGGGGAGCTTAAGTTTGAGAATTTGAATTAAACTTAGGATTGGAGTAATCCAATAGATAAATGTTTGTCGCCTTTTTAGGAACAGAACATGGCTTATGATTAATTATGTTTTGAAAGTTGGTGTTATATGAAAGATATTGGAGATAAGTTAAGGGAAGCTCGTGAGAATATGGGTATTTCTATTTCTGAGGTTTGTACTGATTTGAATGTAAAGGAAAATCAAGTTGTTGATATTGAATCTGGAAATATGGAGGCTTTTAAGGATGTTTTTTACTTAAAGTATTTTATTCGTGATTATGCTAAGTATTTGGGCCTTAATAAAGAAGATTTAGTTGATGAATTTAATGAATATTTATTTGATTATACTTCTAAGTTATCTTTGGATGAAATTAGGAAAGCTCAAAAGGAAGAGAAAAAGGACAAGCTTGAGAATAAGATTAAGTCTCCTTATACTATCGAGAGAAAAAGAGGTTTTTATATACCACCAGTTATTATATATGTTTTAATAGGGGTATTAATTGTTTTATTATTATTCCTTATTATTATTAGTTTATAGGAGGATTTGTGAAATTACCTAATAGAATAAGTTTTTCAAGAATAGTTATAGCTTTAATTATTTGTATTATTTTGTTGTTTCCTTTTGATTCTGCAGGGCTTACAACTTTGAAGATTTTTATTAATGAATCTATTGTTGTTGATATAAAGTATATTATTGTGGGTGTTTTGTTTGTTATTGCCTCTTTAACTGATATATTTGATGGATATTTTGCTCGTAAGAGAAATTGTTGTACTGATTTTGGTAAGATGATTGATGCAATTGCGGATAAGATTTTAATTGATTCTGTTTTGATATTACTTGCGACTATCGGTTTTATTCATCCAAGTATAGCGGTTGTTGTTATGATTCGTGATGTTGCGGTTGATAGTATTAAGAGGTATATTGCAAGTCATGGTTTAGTTATTGGCAGTAGTAAATTAGCTCGTGTTAAGACTATTTTGTTTATGGTATCTATTTCTATGATTTTATTTTATAATTTACCTTTTGAATTATTTAATTTGAAGATTGCGGATATTATTCTTGTTATTGCGACTGTTATGTCTATTGTTTCAGGATTTGAGTATTATTCTGTTTTGAAAAAAGGATTAAAAATTTAATCTTTTTTTATTTTTTTGCGATTTATATGTTTTTTAAAATCTGTATGGTTTTTGTTGCAGAAATTCGTAAAAACCCCGGATTTTTTTAAATTTCTGTTAAAATAGGTGTGCAGATTTTGATATTTGCTCATTTGACCTTGAAAAATCATTTTGTTATAGTGTTTTTTGAGGAGATTTAGGGCCCACATCTTCTCTTGAAGGGAGTTTTTTATGTTTGATTATAATAAGAAAAAGAAATTAGAGAGTGAGGGTGTTAAGTTTAAGTATCCTCCTAAACCTGGATATGTTGTTCCACTTACTGATGATAGAATGTTTAGAATTTTTTGTCGTGATAAAAATAATAGAAGGTTTGTAGCTAAGTTGA
>Ga0247611_10005648_pt1 | contig 16395 bp, 12 predicted proteins | sample 177DNAGHGhighgp2_FD_192422 | JGI IMG/M metagenome (GOLD analysis project Ga0247611, IMG submission 192422) | Sheep rumen microbial communities from Palmerston North, Manawatu-Wanganui, New Zealand - 1770 DNA GHGhigh gp2 | ecosystem: Host-associated > Mammals > Digestive system > Stomach > Rumen... | reverse complement strand
GATTGACCTTGTGATGCAACGTGCAGATGGATTTACAGACCTATGCGAGATGAAACATTCTACTAATGTCTTCACCATTGACAGGGATTACGCAACGAACCTTCAAAACAAGATTGAAGCATATCAGGAACTGTCAAAAGACAAGCGCACATTACACCTTGTCATGGTTACGACGAATGGTGTTGCCCATAACAACCACTATAACATGATACAGAACGAAGTGACCATGGATGACCTTTTTAAGATATGAATCATATGTCAGAATCAGGTGAAATAACACCCAATGAAATTCTCCATGATATGTTCACTCAGTTCTCAGAAATATCTTCTCGATTCACTCATGCGGATAGGGCTAAGTGTGTAAAATGCTTACTTTTTTAGCCACAATATATTGAGCATAAAATATCAATATTTAACGAAATAACCAACCAAATGAAAGAACGAAAGACCATTATATATAATTTAAGGGAGGTGGCATACTCCTTCAAGAATGGCTTAAACACTATGTTTTTACCTATTTTTTGCCTACTTGGAGTACATTCAACCTTAACAAATGTTAAATACGTTAAAAATGAGGTTTTTGAAAATTATTTTGAGCAGTTTTCGCACTTTTCTATCGTTTGACACCTAACTATCTGATAATCAATACTGTTTATTTCCTTATGAAAAGTATTAAGGACAGTGGACGAGGGGAAGATTTTAATGAGAGGTGTCGTTTCTTGATGTACGAGGTCATTAAACCTCTCTATGATGAGTACGAGAAATCGTTGAGAGAAAAAGGGCAGATGGACTATACTGACATCATTTTGCATGCTACTGAATTATGTGATTCAGGAAGGTGGAAAAGCCCCTATTCATATATTCTTGTGGATGAATTCCAGGACATTTCAGTTGATCGATATAAGTTTATCGTATCATTAAGGACTCCGTTTCCCTTGACAAAAACTTATTGCGTGGGGGATGATTGGCAATCTATTTACAGATTCTCTGGAAGTGATATGAACCTGTTCAATCAATTTGAAAAACATTTTGGCTATACAGAAAGATGTAAAATAGAAACGACTTATAGATTTGGGAATCCTTTAATTGAAAAGTCGTCAAAATTCATTCTTAAAAACCCTTCTCAGGTCCATAAGACGGTAAAGCCATATTCCGCAAAAGTAAAAACTGACATTTCATTTATCCCCTTCTCTAAAAAAGAAAAAGATTCGTATTTGAATGCTGTTGCAGATGTCATAAAACGCATCCCGGAAAACGAAACCGTCATGCTTATGGGAAGATACAACTATGAAGTAAATGTATTTCCAAAATCATGTATAGAAAACAATAAGCACTCAAAGAGAGCGAAAGTTACTTATGCAGGAAGAACTATGGAATTTATGAGTGTCCATGCTGCAAAAGGTTTGGAGGCTGATCATGTCCTAATTCTAAATTGTAGCCAAGATGGGGGCGGATTTCCATCACGAGTTAGTGATGACCCGATATTAGGATATGTACTAAGTGAAATAGACGATTTCGAATATTCAGAGGAACGTAGGCTGTTTTACGTAGCAATTACACGAGAAAAAAAACACACCCATGTATTGTACAATGAAGACATTCCCTCTGTTTTCGTTAATGAAATGCTTGACGATGTAGAATCTGGTCAGATGAAATGTCCTCATTGTAAGAAGGGAAGGCTTAAAATGATTAAGGAATCTGTTTCCGTTAATGGAACCCCCTACAGAAATTATCTTTGTAGCAATTCCGTGGCCGGATGTCATTTCTTCTGGCAAGTATTTTTTGACGACGAAGAGGATATATTAAGAAAATACCATTCACAGATGGATTCTTATTTCAATTGCCTAGGTGCACGAAACATTGCCCCACAACCTTCCGGTTTTTCACCGCAATTCCCCTATCCTAGAGTCGGTAATCCATAGCAATAATTCCGCCTCCAGATTTCATGGTTGGCATACCCGTTTAATATTGGATTTAAGAAATTGGTACAGATAAGCCTCTGACATAATAGAATAATACAAATAATTGTATTCGAATATGGAAAAGCAATCCCAACTTTTTGTCAATAACGAGACTCACTTAACGAGGAAAAAACTCTATAGTGAAATATTCCACCAAAAGGATTGCTTTTCTCAAATTTTATGCTTACCTTTGCCATGTCATGGATGATTTTACCTGTTTGGAATTAAAGCACTAAGGTAAGTGAAAAAATCTGACTTGGCGAAATCCTGGGCAATTATTTGTTATTCAAAAACTTATAAAGATTATTAAATATAATATAGCAGAATTAAAGAACATTATTGGCATGACAAAAAATATCAATATCTTTATCAGTAGCACGTTCAATGACATGCAGTCTGAGCGTGACATTATCAGAAAACAAATTATTCCCAAGTTGAAAGAAGAGCTTGCAGATTATCATGTAAGCATACAAGTAACGGATTTACGATGGGGGGTAGATACCTTCAGCGTTGAAGAAGGAGAACGTGAAGCGAAGGTTCTCCATGTATGCATGGATGCCATCCAAAACAGCAGACCCTATTTCATAGCTCTGCTAGGAGAACGTTATGGATGGATACCTTCACCAAAAAGCATGGAGAATATAAAGCGAACCCTTTCAAAAGAACAGCAACTCGTTTTGGGAGATGTAAGTGACTCTATGAGCGTCACCGAGATGGAAATCCTTTTGGGCGCTTTAGGAAATCAAGACTTGATGCCTCACAGTTTTTTCTGTTTCAGGAGTCAAGTTTCTTATAATGATATGCCGAGCGAGAAAAAAATCAAGTATGTAGATTCTTTATCCTCGGATGAGGAAGTTAGGAAAAACGCTATCAGACTGGAGAAACTAAAACAACGCATCGAACACGAATGCGAAATAACTGGTTTGAAACAAAACATTATTAGGTATGATGCTCAATGGGTTGAAAATGATGAAACAGGAATGTTTGATCACCTTGAATCCTTGGCTGACCAACTCTACGCTCTTATTTACGAAGATATTTTATCCGACCTAGAAGTAGATGATGCGGATTTTGATGGTTATCAAAAGAAAAATTCTGAATATAATAGATTTATAACTTTCGTTGAATCTCATACGGAAGATTTCCAAGGTCGAGAGCCATTGATTAAAAAATTCTCGGATTTTTTCCTAAAATCTAGAGAGTTGTCTTCAGTTCTTAATGGGATTACGGGATATTTTCTCACGGGCTTCTCTGGCTGTGGTAAGAGTTCGCTATTTTCCAAACTCTATCTACATTTAACGGAGACTGCCAGTCAAAACTCTTTTTATATTTTGGCACATTCTGCAGGCATAACCCCACAATCTGTAATAGTGGAGAAAATGATTTCCGCATGGTGCCTACAAATGAAGAAAACCTTAGGCGATGATATTGATGAAGATACAGACGACAAAGAAAGTTCGTTTAACTGGGCATCACAACTTATAGACGAGTTCAAACAGTTAATATCTCGAATACAAGTCAGAGGGCTGCAGCCGATTGTACTAATCGACTCATTGGATAGTTTTGAGACAAACAATATAATTAAGGATTTTGATTTTCTACCATATAATGTTCCTTTCGTTTGTACCACCCTGCCAGGTTATGCAGATGACATCGTTAAGAAACATCCAAGCTACCAATGCTATAATATGGATGACTTTAAACTTGATGATGCAAAACTGGTTATCACATCTGTACTAAAAAAGAACTTCAAAGAGCTGGCAGAGAACTTGCAAGAGCAATTGCTTGGTATTAAAAAAGCAAATGGGCATCCTGCCTATGAATCTCCATTATGGTTAAGACTGTCATTGGATATTCTGATGGAGCTTGGGGAAGAAGACTTCAATAGAATCCATAATATTCAGCAGTTTCGCGAAGATGCCAAGATTGAGAAGTACCTGTCCCAGATTATTAGCGAGTTCCCTCCAGAAGCTGGAGATCTTTTTGAGTACTGGATTAAATTAACATGCCGTTACTTTAATCCAGTACTCACCAGAAAGTCACTGACATATATTGCGATTGCCCAATATGGCATTAAGGAAGATGATATGGCAGAATTGATTGGCAAAGAATGGAGCCAACTTGATTTTGTCAGTCTTCGCTATTGGATGCGTAACTATATCCAATGTAATTGCAAAGATCATCGTTGGTTCTTTTCTCATGCCATCCTCCGACAGACTCTAATGCAACAGTCGCCAAGCCTTCTCAAAAAGTGCCAAGACAAGTTCTATGGCCATCTTATTGATAAAATAGCAGATGATGATGGAGAAAAGAAAGAGTTGGTTCATCAACTCATCGTACGTCAGGAAATATATGTCTTTTATAACAATACAAAAAAACTGGAAGATGCCTTTATTCAATGCTTTCTGTATGAATACAAGACGAACCCGGAAATGGTCATGATATTTATGCGTAAATATATAGATCAATACTACATTGAGGGAAGTCGAACAATAAGCGATGTGGAATGTAAACTGCTAGGAGAAAGCATGGAATCCGAAGACACTTCTTATATTGATGCTGCAAAAGATTTGTATAATTACCACTTGTCTCATTTTTCGGAAGATGATTTTACTAAGAGTCTAGAAGTTATAGAATACTTTTTCTTCGCTCATGATGCCATAAGTGAACATTTATACTATTTTGAAGAGCCAGAATCTTATATTGAATTTTTCCAAAAACTGGTTCCTATATATGAGTTGATGAAAAGTCATTTTGGCGAGGGTAGCTTACCACGGAGTCTCTCATATAGTTATTTCAGTTACTGGCGCATTTATATTCGTAAGGTAAGAGAAATATCAAAATATGAAAGTCAATATCACGAATTGTATTGCGAAAACATCTCCAACTATCTTGATGAATATGCCTTATGGTGTTGCGATAATGAAGCCCCAGATGGTTTCTATGAGAAAGTAATTGGTATTGTAAAGGATGACTGGCAACTTTCTACAGATGAACGCATTGTATTCTTGCAACAGATGCAATGCTTAATGCTAAAATTGATTAAGGAGGGCTGTGAGGATGAAAGACGTTTAGATGATGTCATTGGTAATGCCCGTCAAATTATAAAAATATATGTAAACCTCTTTGATGCCAAAGATGAAGTCTCTGAAACGACCTTAATGGCATATCTGTCATATTTCCCGTCGCCAGAAGAAAAGTCCAAGCGTCCTACTTATCATATTCCAAATGACCATCCGGAAGAGAAAACTGTCGTTATTAGCTTTGGGTCGCCTCCTGAAAATGAGGAAAAGGGAGAATGGAATTCAATTGACCTTGACAGTATGGATCCCGATAGTTTATCAAAGCAGTTCAAACATGACGATGATGATGAAGAAATTGATGGGTTTGAAGAAGATTCAGAAATTCCGACAGACGAAGATATTAAAGCATTGCAGCAAGAACTCGATGATTATCTTAGGGTAGAAAAGAAATTGTATGACAAGAAAAGCGAAGATGATAAAAAAAGACTCAAAGAGAAATCACAGCTATATCGTCGTCTAGCCCTAATGTACCTAAAGGCAGGTTATACAGAAAAAGGAAACAATTTGCTGAGTCAGTTAGGTCATTTACTTATTGGCTTTATTATCAATATGGACGATAATTATGCTCTTGGCGATGATGACTCTAAAGACATCATCAAACATGGAGAACTTTTGGCTAAGTTGGGACACAAGGAGGAACAGCTTAAACAGGCAGAAGCTATATCCGAAGCTCTCTTTCATAGCTATTATCATCATGAAGATGGTTATTCACAACGTCGCATTTATAACTATCTGCTTAAGCTCTATGAAGATTATAGCATAACAGATAAGAAGATCATCCTGTTGGAACACATGTACGAGATTGCTATCCGTAACCACATTGAGCGAAGATTTGACTCTTACGATTTTTATTTTCATGATCTTGGTTATGTACGGCCTATATTTAAGTCTTTGTTTAAGGAACTTAAAACAGCCGGAAGAATCCAGGAGGCAGTCGTTGCCTTGGAACGCTGGGTTGATTTGTGTCATTGGAATTACATAGATGAAGAGGACTCTGCGGGATATGATGATTTTGATAATGCGTATGACCTGTTGGCCTCTCTTTATGACGGTACACCAACTATAACGGCAGGAATGGACAAACGAAAATCTGTGTTCCTGAAAGACCCGTATATTATGGTATGTTTAGATGATAAGTGGGGATATATCAACCATGAAGGTCAGGTGGCCATACCGCTTATATATTCAGGAGCATGGAAAGCAGAACCAGAATGCCTGTCCGTTAGTCGTGATGGGCAATGGGGATATATTGACTTACACGGGAATGAGATACCATTCTTTGGGGATTGTAATTTCCAGTTCGATGTTGCAGTGCCTATCAGGAATGGCTGGGGACGAGTTTGTGTTAGCCATAATTGGGCGGAGTTCCATATCCCTGATATATTCATCCCTATAATAATCAATTGCTATCAGTTCTTTGACACTACAGACGGTATGACAAAAGTTGGATTGGTAACAGAACATGGCTATCGTCAGGACTTTCTGCTCCAAGATGGCGAATCACTGCTATTTGATGGAATAAAGCATTCGGTTAAGACACCGAATCAAGGAGTTATAGTGGCAGATTGGCATAATCCAGATGAGGAAGAGGACGATGGTCATCGCACAGCTATTTTTGACATGCAGGGAAATGAACTAACTAAGTTTGGTCGCTATTCAGCCATTGTAGCTTTTGGAAAACAGAATCTTTCTCCCGCTTATACCGTTGACAACCGTGCTGGCTATGTAAACAGATCCGGTCAAGAGGTTTCATCGTTTGAGTATAAACGCTGTCGTCCATTTGCCTACGGCTTGGGGGCTGTCTGCAAAGAAGGAAAATATCCAAGCGGTAGATGGGGATTTGTCAATGAGCAGGGAGAAGAAGTTGTTGTCCCTCAGTATATTGATGTTGGTGATTTTCACGAAGGTCTCGCATGGGTATGCTTAGACAATGGTACCAGAAAAGGATTTAACTGGCGTGGTGGAAAGTTTGGGTTTATTAACACTATAGGAGAAATGGTTATACCTGCAATTTACGATGATGTATCTTCATTCTATGAGGGGAAAGCATTAGTTTGGCAGGACAATCAAGCTATATATATTAATAAGAGAGGAGAAACTGTTGGCTATTTGCTACCTCCCCAAAAAGAAATCGGATGATCTGTTTTGTTAAGAACGCAATAGATTTGAATCTTTTAAAACTTCGTGGTATGCCAATCCTCATTTCAGGCTATTTAGCATCAGGACATAAAGAATTGCCAATACTTTGTGTAATTGGAAAAACCGACGCACGTTGACCCCGTGCTCCGTTTTCATTTGACCCTCGACACCATTTTCATACTGACCCATATTGCCAAAATATAATTGACCCTATCAGTGCTTGTTCTGACAGGGATTTCTTGTATATTATATGTACCGTCCTGGCTGGCGGTTAAAATGATATACAGATTATGACAAGAAAACTTAAGGACATACTGCGATGCTATGCATCGGGTATGAGTATCAGAAGCATCAGTGCCGTCTTTGAGATTTCCCGTAACACTGTTCGCAGGTACGTGCGTCAGTTTCAGGAAAGCGGCCTGACGATGGAAACTCTGCAATCCATCCCCGAGCACCATCTCCAGGAGATGTTCTGCTCAGGTGTTGAGCACAGCAAGCAGCCGTCTGCCCGGCAAAAGGAGCTGGAGGCCCTGCTGCCAGAGTATGCAGCCCGCGCGAAACGCAAGGGCGTGACCGTGAAATAGCTCTATGATGAGTACAGCAGCAGCCATCCTGACGGCTACCGGCACTCGGCTTTCGGCAGATACCTGCAGCGTTACACACTCTCCACGCGGGCAGTAGGCCACGTTGAGCATTACGCCGGCGACCAGATGTACATTGACTATGCCGGTGACAAGTTGGAAATCGTGGATGCCGAGACTGGTGAGGTACGCAGTGTGGAGGTTTTTGTCGCCATCCTGCCGTGCAGCCACTACACCTACTGCGAGGCATCGTGGTCTCAGCACAAGGAGGACCTCATCAGGTCGTGTGAGAATGCGCTGCATTTCTTCGGCGGTGTGCCGATGGCCATCGTGCCTGACAACCTGAAGTCGGCCGTGACACGCGGCGACCGTAACGAGCCGGTAATCAACGAGGACTTTTCCGCCTTTGCCGAGCATTACGGCTGTGCCGTATTTCCAGCCCGTGTGCGCCATCCCAAGGACAAGGCGCTTGTGGAGAATGCCGTAAAGCTGATGTACCGTTCCGTCTATGTCGACATCGAAGGACTGGTATTCCATGACATGGATTCGCTGAACACGGCCATACGCGAGTCTCTGGGACGCTTCAATGCACGGAGGCTCTCAGGACGCAACGAGTCCCGCAGGGAACTCTTCGAGAAGACGGAACGTGACTATCTGCAGCCCCTTCCCGCCCAGTCGTTCCAAACGAAAGAGCGCAGGTCGTATACGGTGCTGAAGAACAGCTATGTCACGCTTTTCAAGCATCATTACAGCGTGCCGAAGGAGTACATTGGAAGGCGTGTGGACATTGTCTATGATGCCGACACGCTAGAAATTTTCTATGGCTTGAAGCTGATTACCACGCACGAGCGTGATGACACGCCCTACGCCTACTCGCGCAAGGACGTCCATAACCTGCCGGGGCATCACGGGAGCTACGAGAAAGACCTTGACGAGATCTATCGCCGGGCGGGAGAGATCGACAACGTCGTGCTGCTGTATCTCAAGGAGGTTGCCGCCAAGGCAAAGTATCCGCCCAAGTCCTTCCGCTCATGCCGTGGCATCATGTCCCTGGAGAAGGAGTACGGACTGGACCGCCTTGTAGCCGCCTGTGCCTGCGCCACGGAGAAACGCGCCTACGGGTATCAGGAAGTACTCGCCATCCTGCAGGCAGGCGATGATGCCGAATACCTTGAAGAGAGGGAGAAAACGGCAGACGCGCCAGCCCAACTCCGCCAGAGTCACAAGAACATACGCGGGCGGGAATATTTCTCGAATAACAACAAGTCTAACGAAGAAAACAACAGATAACAATGGAAACAAACAGCAAGACTGCACCGATAGTGCAGGAGAAAGACAAGAACAGCATATCACTTGACCTGATGCACCGGATGAAGATGCACGGCATGGCCGCTGCCTTCCAAGAAAGCATACGGTCGACCGTCGCCGAGTCCATAACACCGGACGGATTCCTCTCATGGCTGCTCGCCAGGGAATGGGATTACCGCGCCAATGCAGCAATAGAGCGGCTGATCAAGGGAGCCGCATTCCGCTACAAGGCATATCTGGAGGAAATCGACTATGGAGTAAGCCGGGGGCTTGACCGAAACCAGATGGAACGGCTTGCCTCGCTCGATTTCGTCAGCACGGGACAGAACCTGTTCATAACAGGGCCGTCCGGCACGGGTAAGAGCTTCGTCGCAACGGCTCTCGGATATCAGGCGTGCAAGTCAAACATCAGGACGCTCTATTCCAACGCCTCTAAACTCATGGGGACGCTCAAGGTCGCAAAAGCCAAGGGGACCGTCGAGGCGGAACTCAGAAAAATCGAGCGATGCCAGCTTCTCATTCTTGACGACCTGTTCCTCGTACCGCTGGATGCGAAGGAGCGCCCGCTGCTGCTTGACATCATAGAGGACCGGCACGGACGAAAATCAACCATCATCACCTCGCAGCTTCCCGTGTCAAACTGGTACGATGCCGTAGGTGACCCGACCGTGGCCGATGCCCTCCTGGATCGTATCGTGCATACAGCACACAGGATTGAACTGACGGGAGAGAGCATGCGTAAAATCAAAAGTCCAAAACTCAAGTAAACCAAAATAAAAATGACCCGTCAGCCAGGACACTTAAACGGGTCAAAAAACAAAAATTTTCGAGGGTCAAATGAAAACTGGCGCACGGGGTCAACGTGCGTCGGTTTTTCCAGTAAGGATCACGCTCGTACCATTCAGCAGGCATTAGAGAAAAAATACCGTGTGTTCCTCGATTTCGACGAATTAAATGATGGCGTGTTTGACCAGCGTATCATGGACGCCATTAGTCATTCATCTGTTTTCTTGTTATTACTGACAAAAGGAGCGCTTGACCGTTGTTCGAATGAGGATGATTGGGTAAGAAAGGAAATCCTATATGCTTCGGAGTGCAGCTGTCATATAGTACCAGTAACGATAGACGATCCTTTTGATGGATATCCATCTGATTTACCTAAGGAAATACAAGACATTGTTGGAGCACACCAATTCTCAGAGTTGCAAACTCGAAAACTTTTCAAGCCTTCCATGGAATTGCTGATACGTGATAGAATTAAACCGCACGTTCGCCATGAGGATGATCAATCGGGAACTGAAATTCATATAGAAACCGATGCTGATTGCGATTTATATCGTTTCAAAACCTTCGTGAAGAGATTGCAAGCTGGAGTGGACAATGTGGTATATTTGAAACCAGGGAACTATAAACTGGATTTTATTTCCACAGAGTTTTCGGAAGTGAAAGAAAACCAAAAGTATTCTCTCTCCGCAGAAATCAAATGCGATTATCTGGAAGTGTATCTGAAAGATAAAGAAGAAGCCAAACGTAAGGCAGAGGAAGAAGCACGTCGTATTGCAGAGGAGAAGCGTAAGGCAGAGGAAGAAGCTCGTCGTATTGCAGAAGAGAAAAGACAAGCAGAGGAAAGAGGAGAGTTTACTATAGAAGGGGTTGCATTCAAGATGATTCACGTGGAAGGTGGCACATTTATGATGGGGGCAAACGAAGGTGATTCGGAGGCTTTTGATAGGGAGAAACCAACACACCAAGTAACGCTTTCTTCCTATAGTATTGGTGAAACGGCTGTAACACAAGCCTTATGGAAGGCCGTTATGGACAATAATCCATCGCGCTTCAAAGGTGCCGACCGTCCAGTAGAAAATGTTTCGTGGGATGACTGCCAAGAATTTATCCGTAAGTTGAACGAGAAAACTAACAGGAAATTCCGTTTGCCAACAGAGGCAGAGTGGGAATTTGCCGCACGTGGCGGCAATAAGAGTAAAGGATATAAATATGCTGGGAGTAACGATATTGATAGCGTGGCATGGTATGATGGTAACAGTGGAGGCAAAACACACCCTGTCGCGCAAAAACAACCCAATGAACTTGGACTCTATGACATGAGCGGCAACGTATGGGAATGGTGCCAAGATTGGTACGGTGAGTATAGCAACAATAACCAAACAAATTCTACGGGTCCAAAGAGTGGCTCGTTCCGCGTGTTACGTGGTGGCAGTTGGTACTTCAGCGCGAGGATCTGCCGTGTTTCGTATCGGTACTACAACGCGCCCGACAACCGCGACAGCTACCTCGGCCTGCGCCTTGCCCAATAGTTCTTCCTAAAAAAGAAGTCAATTCCAGTTTATGGATGCCTTTGCGTAAAAGGCGGCATCAAGCCGCCAAAAGAGCAAAGGCATCCATAAATTGGAATTGATGACAGAATTGAAAAAGTTTATATAGCTAAATATATCATTGCAACCAAACATATTATTGAAGAAATGTTTCGTGGTAAGACAGCCAAGAATTCGTCCGCAAATTGAACAAGAAAACATTGACAAGATTAACAAGCAAACAAGTGTATTTACCTTGTATACAAAGTGTATCTATATCAAATACAAAGTGTATTTATATCGAATACAAAGTGTATATGCATTAAATACAGAGTGTATTCAAGCTAAATACACCTTTGTTATACATGACATTTTTGACAAATAAGTTTGAAGTTTAAGTTTAAAAGTGTATATTTGCAGAGAAATAAAAAAGAGGAACAGAAATCATCATTATGCCAATATAATATCTAAATAATCGAAATATGACACACCTTGTTGATACATTAAATATGAATACACCTCATGAACAAGCGGTATTCACATTCGACGACCATTTTGGTTTACTAACCTTAGATGGATTAGGGTCTGCCGTTCTATACATACTTATCATGATGCTATTGGTTTTTTCCTTTTATAAGAAGGAAAAGGCCTTGGATTTCTGTGGAAAATATCTTACCCATGCTTTTTTTGTAGTTTGGATATTAGGTTTTGTCGTATATGACATTGGCATGTATCCCGAACACAACGCAAATGGATGGTCAGCCCTTTGGGCTATGATTGGCGTAGCTCCAATGGCGATTATCCATGCTTTTGAAATGTTTGTCTTACAGAGCGATGTGAGTGCCATACACGAAGAATGCCACAATAGCAGTTGGTTTATGTTCTTCTTTTCCCTTGCGCACTTCCTTGCCGCATTCATCAGTATGGTTTTTGTCATCAAGCATTTTGGGTTCAATATCGTCGCCAGTATTATTAGGTATTGGAAAACTCATTTCTCGATGAGTGACATTCAGGATTTATATGTGTTCTGGGGTATGAATGACGCTACCTATTATTTGGCAAAAGATATTATCAAAGGTAATCATCTTGCAAACTCTAAAATTGTCATCATCAGAATAAATAGTGAAAAAGAAGGTGTCAATGAACGTTTGGGCATGGAACGCCTTTTTAGTTTCTTGTCTTTGTCAAAAACGCATCTGGAAAGGTTGCAGGAACTACAAAAGATGGGATGTCTCTCAACAAACACATTCGGTTCACTAACGAATTTATCTTTGCCAGAGGGTAGTGATATTATTCGATATGAGTTGAGTCTTAATAGTTTGGTGAGACTTATCCATCGTACTAAAGGAACATTGCAAATGTTTTTTTTAGACGAGAATGACGCAAAAAACATACAGGCGGTGGCAAACCTTAAAAAAGACAAGGAGATAATCACTTTCGCCCAAAAAGGCTTCATAAAGTTTTATTGTCATGCCCGCTATAATAGCATACATCGTGTGATTGAGGATGAATTGGTGAGCAAAAATATAGAAGTAAAGGTAATAGATTCCTCACATATCTGCGTAGAACTGATGAAAAAAAATCCTGACCTTCATCCAGTAAACTACGTAAAAGTGGAAAAGGATGCAAGGGTTTCTTCTCCATTTAATGCGTTGGTAATTGGATTTGGCGAGGTTGGCTTGGATACGGTAAGATTCTTGTATGAATTCGGAGCCTTTGTAAATTATAATAGTGTTGAGGGAATTATTAAACGTTCTGAATTTCATTGTCATGTCGTTGACGAATACATGGCAGATTTGGCTGGACTATTCTATGCCAATGCACCATCCATTTCCATCACTATGGATAGGAAAGAGGATGAAGACGATAAGCAGATTAACTTGTATAACATGGATTGTCGTAGCATCGACTTTTATGAGAGATTGAAAGTATGGATAGAGACACTTAATTATGTAGTTGTAGCTACAGGTGACGACGAGACTAATATTTCATTAGCTGTACGAATACTTCGTTTGGCTATTCGGAACAGGAAAGACGATTTGAGCGGATTACGTATATTGGTACGTATACAACATGATGACAATGGACATATTCAGAAAATTGCCGATCATTACAATCGAATATGGGCAGCGGAACAGAACAGACAAGATGAGAAATCAATGCATCAGCGAGTGATTTCTTCCACCGACCTTAAAAAAGCACCAATCACACTTTTCGGTTTTGCAAATGAAGTGTATACCTACGAGCATGTGGTGAATGATACGTTGAGAAATGATGCGAAAAAGTTTAAGAAGAAGTATGATTTGTCCGTTAATGTACTTAAGCAATTGGCAGGTGAAGAAACCTATTCTATACAAAGTTGGGATGAAGAACAAAATGCCTTGATGCAATTATCTGGGGATTTTAAAGGCTTTGCTCCCACGTTTAGTGGCGTCATGAAACTTCGAAGGGTGCAAAGCCAGAATATAGCCAATAGCTTGCACAAGGAGACGAAAATAATTCTTGCTAAAAAAGCTCTCGGCGAAGCCAACTTTAATGCTATAACTACACATGGACTTACGAGAAATGAGGGCTGCAAAACATATTCGTGGAGAGACCATTCGAATCTTCCCTTGGAAAATATTCAATGTGTCTTGGATGTGTTGGCTCAAACAGAACATTTACGTTGGAATGCATCACATGAAATCCTTGGTTATAAGGATGAGGGCGATGAAAATTTCAAGGATGAAGCAAGGCTTAAACATGGATGTCTGAAACCATGGCACAAATTGTCTGAGAAAATGCAGAGCAACGATTATGACGTGGTAGACGTATCTCTTGGCCTAATTGATATAGATTCAAATAGATAATAAATATCAAATAACTTATTAATATGGATACTATTTTCGTGACAAATGAAGCATTGAACATTAGTATTAAACATGATTCACTTTTTAGTGAGAAATTAAATCAAATTTCAGACTTATCAGTTGTTGAAACGAATTACTTAGATATTCTTAATGGGGTTCTTATTACTGGAATTATTTGCGGAACCATCTTACTAATTGTATATTGGGTATATCAACTATACCTCAAAAAGACTGAATCAAAGCCCAATGAAAATCAAAATGTTATGGATGATAATACAAAATATGAACTAAGAATGAAAGAGGCCCTCTATCAAGAATTAAAACTTTATCGTTCACAACTTGTCAATTTCATGGAAAAAAGGGCTATTACGAAAGAAGCAAAATGTACTGGTGAAGAAGAATTAGAATATACCACCCGTAGTTTTAATAAAGATGATAGTGATATTTATATAAATCAATTAAAACAATACATAGAAGATTTATCTAATAAAATAGACAAGCCACTGAGTAATCCTAAATCACCACAACCTAATGACTGACAAAGAAATCATACAAGGACTGATTAATCGTGACAATCGGGTGACGGAGGAATTTTTCTTCGTCCAATGCCGCCCATTGTTCATTAGAATAATGCAGAATGTCTTTGATTATAACGTGGAATACGATGAGATGGTCAACGAATTGTATGTCTATCTCATGGAGGATGATGCCAATAAATTACGTCAATTCCAATATCGAAGTTCCGTTTATCAATGGCTAAAGATTCTTGCCATCCGATTCTTCATTAAGAAACGAGCCAAAATGATAGATGGCAGGAATCAAGAGACTCCCTATGATGGATGCAATCAAATAGTTGCAACTGAATCAGATCCATCAGCCGATGGTGATTTGGAAAGACTTTTCGAAGCCATGCCAAACAAACGATTTGTGCATGTTATCCGTAGGCTAATCCTTGAGGACTTGGAACCTGATATGTTGGCTGAGGAAATGGGAATTACTACTGCAAACCTTTACAATATCAAACGGCGTGCGATGGTTCAATTGACTCGTGCTGCCCTTAACGACATTAGAAAATATGGAAGATAAGAATAAACAAACCGATGAGTTGCTGGCAGCATATCTGGATGGCAACACCAATGAAGAGGAAACCAAGCAGATACTCCAAGCATTAAATAATGACAGAGCATTAAGGGAGGTGCTTGACATTGCCATTAACGTTGATGAAGGGGAAGACGCAAATGACATTCTCCCCATGATGTTCATGGCCGCAGAAAGCAAAGAGAATCTTTGTGGTGTTTTTTGCGAGATGTATGTCTTAAACAGGCGTGGAATTCATTATGTAAAGGATAACCTCTTGGAACTCGCTCGTCAAAAGCATTGGCTTAGAATGGAAGGAACACCTCTTCATTGCCTTGGCAACCTTTTGGGAAATCATGGATTAATGGTCACTCGAAAATATGATGCTACCATCAATGACATCAAGGAAGCACTTGAACGAGACAATGATATTATCGTAGCCGTTGATAGTGACAAACTATACCCAGAACGTGAGGACAAGGAAAATGCTCCCAATCATGCTATCGTTGTGATAGCAGTAGATGGCGAATCCGTAAAGATTTACGACCCACAAGAATCTTCAATCTTCAATCTTCAATTTTCCATCTTCCAACGAGCTTGGCAAGAGTCTAAATATTATATGATACGAATCCTTCAATCTGCAGATGAATACGAACCAAATCCTGTTAATTTAGATAGCATTGACTTGACAGACGATTTATTGGAACTCCAAGAAGCCATCGCCGAAAATGCTCATGAAGTTTGGGCTGCGACAAGAATGGCAGAAGGTTGGACATACGGTTCTGTTCGCGATGATGAAAAGAAAAAGCATCCCGACCTCATCCCTTACTCTGCTTTGCCAGATAGTGAAAAGGAATATGATCGTCGCATGGCACTTGATACGATTAAACTTGTCAAAAAATTGGGCTTTGACATCGTAAAGCATATATGATGTAAACTGAATTTCACTATGATAAACTAGTACTGGTGCGATAAAATCGCGTTAAGTTTTACATATCATCAAATAGAGTTAGTTCAGTGACATTATGATTGAGATTGACCAAGTTGTTAGGCATAGTGATGAGTTCCCTGAGTGGAGTTCTCTC
>Ga0247611_10005647_pt1 | contig 16396 bp, 13 predicted proteins | sample 177DNAGHGhighgp2_FD_192422 | JGI IMG/M metagenome (GOLD analysis project Ga0247611, IMG submission 192422) | Sheep rumen microbial communities from Palmerston North, Manawatu-Wanganui, New Zealand - 1770 DNA GHGhigh gp2 | ecosystem: Host-associated > Mammals > Digestive system > Stomach > Rumen... | reverse complement strand
GATGGAGCGATACCGGCAAAAGTACACTTGTCAACGAACTGATAGCGTCATGTGTAAACAACGGCATCCTGCCGGTGTATTTCGACACGGAGGGGAACTTCGACTATCAGTTTGCGATAGATTGCGGCTTAAAGGCCACGCCCATTTACAGGGAGAAGGTCAACGAGGATACGGGTGAATTATACCAGGCCCTGGTGGACTGGGATACCGACCTCATTTATTTCGATAAAGACAAACTGCTGCTCCAATGGGGCAAATGGGACTACAAGCAGAACAAGGAAACAAGCAAAATGAGGTCGCAAGCGGTCATAGAGGACATTGCGATGGCGATTAACTGGTTCCTGGATTTGCAGCACGAAGGAGAAATAACACAGCCTCTATGCTTCATCTGGGATTCAATCGGGACCATATCCTCATACGCCTCGATTTCAGGCGTAAAGAACAACATGTACGACGCCGGCGCCCTTTCGAGCGCGTTCACCGACATCATCAGCGGCAGGATACCGGGCTCCAGAAAGGTCAGCAAAAAGTACACCAACACCATGTTCTGCGTCAATAAGGTATGGAACGATTCAATGAACTCACTGGGCGGTGTCCCCAGCATCGAACTGAAGGGCGGCAAGACTTTCTTCTACGCGGCAAGGTTAATCCTCCACCTCGGAGGCATCGCGAAGGCGGCCACGAAGAAACTGAACGCCACGGCCAAGGGAAGGACCTACAGGTACGGCATCGTGACCAAGATTAGGGTGACGAAAAACCAGTTGCCCTCCCCTTACAACATAACGTACGAAGGGGAAATGGCGTGCGTGCACAATGGGCTGTTGTCTCCGGATAAACTTGACGAGTACAAAAAGAACAACGTCAAGGAGATTCTTAAGAGGCTTGAGGAAATCGCCGCTGATTCTGGTGATAAAGTTGAAATCAACGAAGCGGATATCGATTTTACCGAAAAAGACGAAATCGGCGATTAATGAAAGCGTTTGACGACATCAAGCAATCGGATAAATCTCCGCGTGAATGCATCGAAGCCTATTGGGCCGAATCACAGGAAGTCAAAAGGCGGTATTGGAAAGAACAAGAAAACGATTAGTAATCCAAAAACAGGGAGGGCGCATCACACGTCCTCCCCGTTTTTTGTCTTTTTGCTTTACCGCATTAGACGTCCCAGAAGTCATTTTTGTCCAATTGCGATATGATACTGTCCTCCTGTTGTGCCGTGAGTCCGCCAAAACGGCCGGGCTCTTCGATGGGCTCCTCCCAGTCTTCCCCCTCCGGGATGATGTATGAGTGGTCGTCAACGTCGAGCCCAATCGAGAAGTTTTCCATTTCTCCCATGTAGTATTCCGGTATTGCGTATGCGGTCACCAACACGACCCTGTCCCCCGCTTCCGCTAGACCAAGTTCGTCAACGTTCTGGAGCATATCCTGAGTTATGTTGTAGTAAAATTCAAGGTTTTTGAAGTAGCCCGGGCCGTCGTCGTAGATTGACCCGTCACTATACTCATCCCATTCGGTTTCGTTAAGCATGCGCCTTACGTCATTGTATACTTCATTGATAAGTCTGGTGTATTTGTCCATTTTTTTCGATTTTAATTTTTATATCACATATAAGCCAAGAGGCTTCAACTTCAGTATTTCCATTGTGTTCTCGGTCATGGTCTTCTGCTTTTCAATCAGGTTCCACGGGAGCATCCTGTCGAGCCTTTCCTTGAGTTCGGTGAACACCCTTTCTCGCTCACCTTTTCCGTAATCCATGAGTTGGGTGTAGTCCATCTTGAGTTCGGCGTCCGGTATCTTTACCTCTCCGGAGAACTTCCCCCTGACAACCGCAAGGGTAATGAAGGCCTCGGCGACAAACAGTTGCCTTACAGTCTGTTGCGTCGGCTCGTTCATGAGTTCATACTGCATCTTGTTTAGGGGCACCTGGTCCGGCGTGATGAGTATGTCGTCCTTGTTGTCAATCATGCACTGTGTCAGTTCGTCCGCGTCGCCGGACACGTCATAATAGGTGTACCACACATAGCACCCGTGGTACCTGTTCCATCCCCAGGTGTCATCCGCGGCGAGCCCGTTGACCATGTTCGGCGAGCCAGGGGTCGACATAAGGTGCACCAGGTGCGTCCCGTCTGGCCCGGCGGTCACCTTATATGTGAGGTCGCCCCTGAGCAGCGAGTTCTTGTATTTCAGGTCGGCGGCCATCAGCGTCGCGTCGTATGCGGAGCCTACGTAGAATCCGGTGATTCCCATTCCGTTGCCCATGTTTCCGAACTGCCCGAATCCGCCGGCGATACCGGTGTCGAGGGTTCCCAGGTTTCCGTACAGGGCGGCCTTTGTGGTCGACGGGGTGACATACAGGACCTTGTTGATTTCACGCCCGGAGGGTATCATGTAGACCTGCTTCCCCCTTTCCACCTGGAAAAAGTCTTTCTTGAGTTCCCAGGGGCCGCGCTGCTGGAGGCCTACCTCCCTCGAGAACCAGTAACTGAAGTCCCTGGAAAAGTCCATCGTCCTTGTCGTGAGGGCGAAAGCCAGGTCTGTCGGGTTCTTTAGGTATGAGTTTTTCCCGTAAAGGTTGAGCCACTGGGACTCGATGACCCAGTTCTGCACCTTTTCCGCATAGTCGCCGACGGCGGCCTCCAGCAGTTTGCACAACTGGTCGTCCGTCAGTTCGACCTTCCTGATAGGGGCCCCGAGTTTGGCTCTTGCCAGTTCGAAAAGCCCTTTCACTTCTTCTGTTACTATCATTGTATCGTCCTTTAGTGTCTGTATCTCTCGAGAGCGGTACCCATGGTCCACACGCCGTTTTTGACCACCTGGTCAAGTCCGCCGTACGGGTCCGGTTCGCTGTCTTCTTGGTAAAAGATGTCATCGGCGTCCATTGTGGGCCTCGGTTCCGCGGCCTCGTTTCTGGAGGCAATCAATGCGTCGAGGCGCTGGTTGTAGCCTTCTCCGCTACCACCGATGGCGGACAGGTTCTTGAGCGTGTTCGATGCGTTGAACTCATTCTTGTCGGAACCGTGGACCTTCACGAGCACGTAAAGTTCCGCATTGTTCGGGAGTTCCTGCCTGGGCTCATAGCAAAGACGGCAGTTGTAGCAGGTTATCTTGACCTCGTTTCCGTTTTCATCCATCAGGCTCCTCCCGCACGGGCATTTGTAATAATATTTCCCGCTCGGGTCATTTTCCATTACGCGTTTATATGCGGTGTCGGTGTCCGACATGTCGTAGTTGTAAAGAGGCTTTATTTCCGGTGTGATGACGCCTTCTTCTATCGTCCTCGCCTTGGTTTTTCCGGATTCTCCACCGTCATTGGCGGCAGTGTACGGCTGCGAGTAGAGCCTGTCCCCGACGGCCATGCACAGGGTGTCCGCACCCTTGTATGTTTCGGCGTACAGGTTGTACACCTCTTCAGGAACTGCCCAGAAATATCTGTCGGCGTTCTTTATTTCCGGTCTTGAAGCGTTTATGTTGATGTTTTTAACCCCTTCAAAGTTCAGGTTTCTGCAAGTGTACGCCGAAGTGACGATTCCGTATTTTTCTTTCAGTTCCCCGGCGAGCACGTTGATGTGGTTCACAAGGTTCTGGTTGACGAAATCGCCGTTTTCGTTAAGCCTGATTTTCCGGATGGCGTCTGTTTCGAGGTGCTTGTTGTATATGTCCATGGCCTCTTCGCTGTCGAATACGGACTCGACACCGCGTTCCAGCACCATCTGTCCAATGCGCTCGATGTTGTTTGCGTAACCGACACTGATTCCGACGCCTTTTTTTCTACACTCCTTTACAGCCCCGAATATGGCGTTCATGACAGACGCGTCCACATAGGAGCGGACAAGGTTAAGCATCGCGTCCATGAGTTTCTCGCCGTTTTTGGTGCTGGCAAGTTGCCACATCATATTGTTTCGGTTGTTCTTCTCGTATGAGTTGGTGTACAGTCTTTCCGCCGTTCTTGCGTAGCACGCGTATTTGACCAGGCACACTTCCCACGCCGGACACATCATGGCCGAGGTGAAATTTATGATAAGCGTGTCTTTTGGCACCTTTGCGTTGCCGAGTGTCATGGCGGCCCCGGTTGACACGTCAAGATGCATCCCGAATGCCGCATCGATATAGCGTTCAATCGCTTTTTCGTATTGGACGGCCCTGCTTATTTTTTCCTTAATGGCCATTTTTTCCTCTTTGGACAATGTATCCCATTTCTTTTCGCTGTATCCGCTTTTTCTCCTGACATCCTTGTTGTCGATTTTGTGGGTCACCCAATGGTCGGTGTTTTCAAGGTCAAAACCGCTCATGTCGTACCTGTCGAGACCGGTAAGCGTGTTGCCGTATTGGTCTACATTTGAAAACCTGACGCCATAAGGCAGCAAGCCTGGAGAATCAGGTCCTGCCGGTTTTCGTATAAAGGCACTTTCGGGAGGATTCGCCCTTTCGTCATACAGGTACGTGATACCAAGCCTGTCTGCGAATGTCTGCATCCTTCTGTCCCATGGGTCGTACTTGCGTCTCGTCCCGTTCTTCGCTGATTCAAGCCATTCGGCCATATCTTTTGTAATCTGCTCAGGGTGCGCGTGGAAAACCTCACTGGCGTGCTTTCTCCCTTGGTCGAACTGGTCGCGCATGAATTCAGACCTGCCGTTATCGTCGACGGACAGGTTGCTGTCGTCCATAAACCCAAGCCTTTTGGAGAGACGGTCGAACGTGTCCGTCCCTTTCATTCCATATAACGCGTCCTGCACGTTCTGTTTTGCGCGGCTGACCGACGAGAAATCGTCCAGCGACTTCTCCACGATAACGGCCTCAGATATACACTTTTGTATAATTTGTCTAATTGTATCCTCAGTTAACATTTGCAAACTTTAACATTATTTTCTATATAAATATTTTGGGGAGGTTGATTTTTGATATATATTTGCGGCCATGAAACAAGTCCTTAGAAAAAATATAGTAAAGGCGAACAAACTGGATACTTCAGAGCCCATTTATACCCTGATTGTCGACGGAAACAACCTTTTGAAGGTCTCTTCGGTTGACAAGAAAATCAATGATGTCGGCCAGGACTACGGAGCGGTGTGCCAGTTCTTCAACCAGATGCGGAAGATGCTCGAGAAGAAGGACTTCAATTTCGTATATGTAATCTGGGACGGCGACTACTCCGGCCAGTTGAGATATGAAATATATCCTGACTATAAGGCAAACCGCGACAAGACGTACAAGGACCAAGAGCCTGACAACGAGTACGACAGGAAGATTCGGGCGTACTGCAAGAAGGTACTGGCGTACAGCAAGGCCCACCGTAAGCCCACCAAAAGGGACGAGACCGAGGAGGAGAGCCTCGAGCGCCAGAAACTGATAATCAGGGCCATTTTGGATGAACTGTTCGTCAGGCAGGCGTTTTATGATAATGTGGAAGGAGACGACCTCATCGCGTATTATGTCCAGAACAAGAAGCCTGAGGAAAAAATCGTCATAATGAGCGGTGACCGCGACATCATGCAGTTGCTTTCAGACGACGTGTGCGTTTATGTTCCGACGATGAAGAAGTTCATCACCCCGGAACTGCACAGGCAACTGATTGGGTACACCCACAGGAACGTTGTCCTCAAGAAGGTGTTCTGCGGGGACAATTCCGACAATATCAGGGGAATCAAGGGGCTAGGGGAAACCACGTTCTTCAAACTTTTCCCGGATGCCGTGGACAAGCCGCTTACCATAGAGGACATCATAGGGCGCGCCACCGTCATAAACGAGGAACGCGCCGCCAGCAAGAAAAAACCGCTGAAGGCCGTCGAGAACATCATCAACAAGGTGTCTGACGGCTGCCAGGGAGACCATATCTACGAAATAAACCAGAGGATTATAGACCTCTCCCAGCCTTTGCTTACCGACGAAGCCAGAGAAGGGATGGACGCACTCATGCACGCCCCCATCGACCCGGAGGGCAGGGAGTATAGGAATGTGTACGAAATCGTGAGCAACAACCACATGCATGTGCTGATGGATGAGCGCAGATTCGGAGGCCTGTTTTCCACTTTTGAACGACTGATTATGAACGAGAAGAAATATTTTGAAAAAAATACCTCCTAAAAACAGGTGGTTATCCAGAAAAAAATGTATTTTTGTCCAGATAGTTAACATTATTTGACAACAAACATTTTTTCTGGATTATGGATTTGAAGAGCAAAAAGTACAAGGATGGTCGTTTTGAGTTTGTATTGTATATCAACGATTTCATCATTTGTAGAAGAACATTTGACATCGAGGATTATATCGAGAGGAGTATGAATTCAACCGAATTCCGCATCGAGGCCGACAGTGTTGTCGAACTTATCAAGAGCGACCTGAGGAGCAAGTCCAATGTGTACACCTGGTTTTACGCCGACCAGGACGGGCACTACTACGAGGACAACATCCTCAACCAGCCGCTTCCGCCGGAGTGGGAGTACACTTTCAAGTTTGTCGTCATCGACAACGGAAGGTACCCAGACTCCAGGAGGAGACGCGTGTATTGCAGGATTTGGGACGGCGGCGTCTATCCAAAGCCCATAAGGGACCGCGTGGACATCTCCAACAGGACGCTCCGAATGATGGGAAAGGACGGTAACTCGATTATCATCGACATCAAATCATACTTCGAGGAGAACAAGGACAGGCTCTCAAGCGACATGTACATCAAGAGGGCCATCTACGCAGGTAGGGACAACCTTATCGACACAATCATCAAGACATTCCAGGATACTTGCAGTCCGAAGAATGGCAGCGAGGAAGATTCACTCGATGAGGTGTTCACCGACCCGGAGAACGGATGGAAGATTCCGCACATGGAACTTGCCGACTACACAATGGACGACACCTTCCAGAACGCGGACGGAAAGACCGTCCGTTATACCCACAACATCGGCGATTACAACAGCCGCTTGATGTACAAGTGGGCAAAGGCCGCCGGCAAGGCAAAGGCGAAGAAAGGCTGAAACAACAACATATGAACCCGTTACGAAATGACTTCAAAAAGAGGAGACCTCACGTTTCTTGGAGAAGACTATCAGTACATACTTGTACATGAGTTCCTCTCGGACAATGAGTTCTTCAGCGACCTGCACGACATGGTAGACCCGAACATGTTTACCAGTTACCTGCTGAAGGACATTGTCAGATTTATACAGGATTGGTACGACGATTACGGTCTGCTGATTGATTATACGACATTGAGAATCAAGGTCCGTGAACGCTATTCGGATTATCAACTTGATTCCTACCTGGCGGCTATCGACAAGATAGAGGCCACATCCACCGCAGGGTCTGACTACAATAGGGGGCTCGCGATGAAGTTTTTCAAACAGCAGGCCATAATCAAGACCGCCAACGAGATATTGAGGATTGCCGCAAGGGGCGATACCGATTCATACGACGAGATGGTGGAAAGGCTTACCAGGGTTGTGCAGACCACGGGAAAGCACGACCTTGGCACCGGCGTTTATGATGATATCTCAGAGACGCTGTCCGACGATTACCGCACCACGATACCGACAGGAATCGACAAAATCGACGAGACGCTCGAAGGCGGTCTCGGCAAAGAAGAACTCGGAGTAATCATCGGGCCGAGCAGTTTCGGAAAGACGTCAATGACATCTGCGATAGCCGCATATGCTGCCACGAACGGAAACAAGGATGGCCGCGGATTCAAGGTATTGCAGATTGTATTTGAGGACCGGCCGAAGCAAATCAAGCGTAAACATATGGGATATATCACCGGAATCGAGGCGAAGGACCTCTCCAAGCCGGAGTATATCGATGAGGTGAAGGAACTTCTGGAAAACTACGACAAGAAGGATATGCTGATGCGCAATCTCAGGATTTTGAGGCTTCCGAGCGGAGAGGTCACCCCTGACGACATAAAGCGCGTCGTCATCAAGGAGACCAATAGCGGTTTCCGTCCCGACCTCCTGATTGTCGACTATTTCGAGTGCCTCAAGATGGTCGGCGACTCGTCAACCACCAGCGAATGGGAGAAGGAGGGCAAGACCATGAGGAAATTCGAGTCCATGGCCGGAGAGATGAACCTGGCCATATGGATACCGTTGCAGGGAACGAAGGATTCGGTCAACGCAGACCTTGTAACGATGGACAAGGCAGGAGGCTCGTTCAAGAAAATCCAAATCGCCCACATCGTCGTTTCCATCGCAAGGTCCGTTGACGATATCAGCAACAACAAGGCATCCATCGCCATTCTGAAGAACCGGGCCGGACAGGCCGGAAAGGTGTTCGAGAATGTGGACTTCAACAATGGAACATGCCGCATCAGCACGGATAACGCAGTTGAATTCAGCAGTATGACGCGCTTCAATGACAACAAGGACAACCAGAAGTTTGCCCAACAGAAGAACTTGATGAAGAAATTTGACGCGGTAAAGGAAATGCACAAGACAAGGCAGGACCAACAATCGCCGATTGACACGGAATTTTAACTTTAAACAACCAAAACAATATGGATAAAGTGAAGACATATGGCTATGATGAGGTATATGAAGCCACGCTTGAATATTTTGATGGCGATACCCTAGCCACGACCACATGGATTAACAAGTATTGCCTGACGGACAAGGACGGCCATTATCTTGAACTCACTCCTGACGACATGCATAAGCGCATGGCGAAAAGATTCTCGGAAATCGAGGACCGCTATCGCGACAACTGTGTTGCCGGAGACAGCGACATCCTCAAACTGTCGGAGTATGGATACGGCAGAAAGCACCTAGAGTATGAAGACATTTACAACCTGTTCAAGGATTTCAAGTATGTGATACCGGCAGGTTCTGTCATGTCAGGTCTCGGGAGCCAACTTCCGGTCAGCCTCAGCAACTGCTGGGTAATCGACGGACCGGATGACAGTATCGAGCACATCTTCCGTATCGGCAATGAGCAGAGCCAGTTGATGAAGCGCAGGGGCGGTGTAGGACACGACCTGTCTAAACTCAGGCCGGCGGGCGCTTCGGTGAAAAACTCCGCGAAATCATCCACAGGTGCCGCGTCGTTTATGGAATTTTTCAGTAACTGTACCCTCATAATCGCGCAGAAAGGCCGAAGAGGTGCGCTGATGCTCAGCATGGGCATTGAACATCCTGACGCTGAGGCGTTCATCGAGATGAAGCAGGACCTTACGAAAGTGACCGGGGCCAACGTATCCGTCCAGATACCGGATGAGTTCATGGAGGCTGTTGAGGCCAATGGCGACTATTACCAGCGATGGCCCATCGACCGCCCAATTAGCGCATTCAACCAGGAACAGTTGCCCGAGGAGTATGACACACTCACGGAAGTTGAGTATTCTCCCGTGGTTGACGTCTTCGACTTGTCGTCGGCCGTCTGCCGACGTGGTTACGTGAAGAAGATTAAGGCGGCCGACTTGTGGAACAAACTCATCCACTGTGCCTGGAATACGGCGGAGCCGGGCATCATATTCCGCACAAGGCACCACGAGTACTCCCCCGACGGCGTCTATCCGTCATTCAGGGGGACGTGCACCAACCCGTGCGGCGAGATTTTCATGCACGAGGACAGTTGCCGTCTTATTCACATGAACCTGGCGTCGTTTGTCGAGAACGGCAAACTACAGGAGGAAAAACTTTACGAGTATACATACGAAGCCATGCGTCTTGCGGACGACCTGGTTGACCTGGAGGCCGATGCAATCAAGCGTATTATCAAAAAGATTGAGGACGACGGCGACAGGTGGAACGCCGAATGGAATCTCTATGTCAGGCTTCTGAAACATTCGTTAGAGGGGAGGAGGTGTGGCCTCGGGTTTACCGGTATGGCTGACCTTATCGCTGAACTCGGCTATAAGTATGATTCCGACGAGGCCCTGAAGACAATCAAGCACATCATGCGCATTATGTTTGTCGCCGAGATGGACTGCACCATCGACATGGCCAGAACAAGGGGTTGGTTCCCTGCAATAGACCGAAAACTGGAATTTGATGACGGGAACGAATGGTACAAGTGGCTGCATGAGGAGTTTCCTCATCTGTATGAGAAGATGAAAAACTGCGGTCGCAGAAACATCTCATTCAATACGGTAGCGCCAACCGGGACCGTATCGCTGCTGGCAAGGACAAGTTCCGGCATCGAGCCCATATTTCTTCCGCTTTACACCAGGAGGGTGAAATGCACAAAGCCGGACGACAGGGTTGACGTGGTCGACGAGGTCGGCGAAAAGTATACCGAATACGTGACAGTTCACCCAGGGCTTTATAAATGGGCCGCCAAAAAATACGACGGCGAAGACGTCAGCGCCTATACCGAAAAACGGTGGAAAGAGGTGTACAGGGAATCCCCGTGGTATGGCTCGACGGCGAATGACATCGACTGGGGGCGCAGGGTTGAGTTGCAGGGCGTGGTGCAGAAGTACATCACGCATTCGATTTCGTCGACCGTAAACCTCCCGAATGATGTTTCCGAGAGTTCTGTTTCGACCATCTACATGGAGTCCTGGAAGAAGGGACTGAAAGGAATCACGGTGTACCGTGACGGGTGTAGGAACGGTGTCATGGTGAGCACTTCCAACGCGGAGCAACTCAAGGCCATGACAAACGACGCGAAGAAAAGGCCGGACGTCCTGGACTGCAAGATAATCAGGTTCAGGAACAAAGGAGAGAAATGGGTGAGCGTAATCGGCCTTTTGGATGGCGAGCCTTATGAGATTTTCACCGGCCTCCAGGAGGAACTCAGTCTCCCAAACTGGGTCGAGACCGGAAAGATAGTGAGGCACAGGAACGCCTTCAAGAACCCGGAAACCGAAAAGGTTGGGTCGAGATACGACCTGTGCTATACAGACAAGGACGGATATGAGGTATGCATCCAGGGACTGTCCAGGATTTTCAATCCGGAGTACTGGAACTACGGAAAACTCATCAGCGGGTTGCTGAGGCATCATATGCCGTTATGGTGCATCATAAACGTGATATCGACACTGGACCTTGATTCGTCCAACATCAATACGTGGAAGAATGGCGTCATCAGGGCGCTCAAGAAGTTCGATACGAGTGAAAGAAACATTGGCGAACCCTGCCCGGAGTGCGGAGGCAAACTTGTCCGAGAGGGCGGTTGCACCCAATGCAAGGACTGCGGGTGGAGCCGATGTGAGTAAGTAACGGGTTTTTGTGGGACCGGTGGAGAAATCCTCCGGTCCTTTATATTTATGTAGGTATGAGGATTGAGAGGATTGAAAGACGGGACGACAGCCGTATCGGCCAGATGATAGGCGGATTCTTCTTTGGCGGAAACACCGAGAAGGGGACTGAATACTATAGGGAATTCAGAACGGTACGCGACAAGAGTGTCAAACTGGTGGACGATGGAGAGATTGCCGGGATTATGCTGACGGCCGATGACGGCATAGAATTGTTTAACGGCGGCAAGGAGCCCGACGTAAATACTGTGCTGCACAAGTACAGCGGCATCATGGCATCCGTGCTTGGCCTGGAACCGGAATACAGGGGAAAGGGCCTGAGCGATAAACTGGTTGGCGCCATGCTTTCGCTGTGTTCGTCATATGATTACATTCTAGTTCCCGTGTCCAAGAGACTGAACACGCACACGTTTTGGGCGAGATACGGGGCGGTGAAGGTGTGTGATGACGGAAGCAACATTCACTATATACTTACGAAAAACAAGTCGTTGCTTTCAGAACTCGGGACATCTAGATTGAGTGAAGATAAGGTTCATGGTATTGTCAAACACGTTATGTGTAAAATTTTATGATAATGTCCGTATTATCCATATTTTAAACTATTTATTAGAAAAATACTGAATAGATTATGAAGAGAAGAATTAGGCTTAGTGAATCAGATTTACATAGGGTAATCAAAGAGTCAGTAAGAAGAATACTGAGGGAGAGTTCTGTACCTAGTTATGATACACCTGTTTGCATTGATTGTGAATCAAAGAATGATGCCGATTATAGTGTTGAAATAGGCTATAGCGATTATGCGTCATCTTTATATTATGTAGGCGATGCATATGACGCTTCTGACGCTTTGGAAAAGGTTATGAGATATGCAAAAGAGAATGGATTTGCCGAACTTTATGCGGGCGATGAAGAATCTGCTAATGAATATCCTGATGATTACTATTACGTATTAGGATATCCTATTAGGATTGACCAATTTGTCATACACGAATTAAGTTAACCCACCATCTTCACGTCCCAATAACGGACGATACCGGTGGTCCTAGTGAACATCATATGGAAGCGGCTCTGAGGGGTCGCTTCCATTATTTGCGGAAACAAATAGCATATCGTTACCCAAAAAAAAGACAGGGAGCATCACTGCTGCCTGTCAGCAAAACCATTAGTGAATTATGAAAAAATCATTACCATATCATTTTCTTGTTGTAACGGTTTGAAAAAGATTTTACTTGACACTATCCTGCTATCAGAATAACCCTAATATCATTTCCATCTAGATATCCTACTATTTCTTCGACAATTCCGTAGATGAAGTTCTCCACGTAACGCAATGAGGATATCTCGCTTTCGCGCCACTCGCAGTTCATCTCAAAACTTTCTTCAGAAAACTCATCTTCGGCTTCCTTGGGCACCATTGCCTGTGTGTCGCCAAGGCAGATGTGCTTGTAGATGGCTTCGGTCTGGAGACTCATCCTCTTCATCATGCCGTTCTTCAGGAACTCCTTGTATTCGGCGTCCTTCTTTTCAAGAAGACTGGTAAGTTCTTTGAGGTAGAAGTATCCTTCATACCATCCGTATCCATCTTTGTTACGCTCTATTTCAGCCTTGGTTTCAGCGGTGAAATCTTCTTTAAGCATCGTGCTTCCGAGTTCACCGTTCTTTATCATATCCCGGAATTCGTAGAACTGACCGGTCATGGCGTGCGGGTGTAGCCTTTCGTCTTCGGCTACATTCAGTATTACACCGTCTGCGACCTCAACGCTGGTCTCCTTGGGTTTGTTAGACGCGAACTCCCTGTAGTAATAGTCTTTCATGTAGGACTTCCAGTACAGGCGATTCCAGACGCCATTTGATAAAACTTCAACTATGAAATCTGCATAACTACTCATTGTGACTGCTTTATTTTTTTTGCAAAAATAATGGTTTATCCTATAGTTACAAAATAATTCTGCAACTTTAACATTTTTTGACATTTCAATCCAAGCGGTTTTTTGCTTTATAACTTTCTGTCGGGCATTATATTTTAACAAATGGCAAAAACCGCGCCGTCGGTATTTATAGATAAAATATTGCGTAATAAAAAATGGCTAGCAGACAGTATTTCGGCATCAAGTATCCGTTCACGAACAACAGCGTGATGGAACGGTATGTCGACATCAACGAAACCAGGGCCGGAGGGGTGAGAAGCAGGCTGCTGCACGTTGTATTCACGCCGAAGGGGCAGAGAATCAGGGAGCCTGAGTTCGGGACGGACCTCATCAAATACATTTTTGAGCAGAACGACGAAAGTTCATGGGATAAGGTCAAGACCGAGATAAAGAACACCGTTAGACGTTGGGTTCCAGAAGCGTCCATCAACGACATAAACGTGGTTGACGAGAACGAGGACGGCGCCGCTGTCTTTGTCCGCTTGGACTACTCGGTGCAAGAAGGAAATCAGATAATAAACGACAGCGTTGTCGTTCAATTATAATAGGATATGGCGCAGAAGAAAATAAACTACCTTGCGAGGACATTTGATGACTACAGGACAGAACTCATCAAGTTTAGCAACGAATACTATCCGGAACTCTCCGAGAGTTTCAATGACGCCAGCGTCGGTTCTTGGTTCATAGACCTTGTAAGCGCCGTCGGTGACGACCTGTCGTACTATATAGACAGGGCATACCAGGAGACGAACATCAACAGCCTGACAACCAAGAGCGCGGCCCTGAACCTGGCCAGAAGCAACGGCCTCAAGGTCCCCGGGCCGAAAGCGGGCGTGTGTGAGGTGGAACTCAGTTGTGTGCTTCCCGTGAACCCGACCAACATAGCCATGCCGGATTGGTCGTACGCGCCTCTGGTGAAAAGGACCACGGTGGTTGCGGCAGGCTCGTACAGTTTTGAACTCGAGGATGACGTAAACTTTGGGGAGCAATTCAACAGCGACGGATTCTCAAACAGGAGGTATGTCCCCATGAGAGACGAAAATGCCGGTGTTACCGGATATACCGTGTACAAGAGCGCAATCGTCAGTGCAGGCGTTTCCAAGATATACAAGAAGGTTGTCGCCGAGTCAGAACTGGAGCCGTTTATGGAAGTTGTCCTCCCTGACCAGAATATCATGGCGGTGGATTCAATCATCTTCAAGGAGACGGCCGACTTCACAAGTGACCCCATGTTATCCGAGTTCTTCTACGACGACGAGGAATACAGGGTAAGCGGAGAGGCGATAAACACGTTTAGGTTCTTTGAGGTGAACAGCCTCGCCGACCAGTACAGGTTCGGTGTGGTGTCTTCCAGGGACATCAACCACGACGACATCATCGTCGACAAGTACAACCCCGTTGTCTATGAGGATGTGACGGAGACCGTCGAGGAGACCAGCGGGGATGCGATGGAATACCTGGCGTTCAATTGCGAAAACGGCGTCGGCAAGGTTTCAAACACCTCAAACTACCAGATTCTTATCATTTACTCGGAGGGGGAAGGCTCGGCAGGGCAGACAAAGTCGGTCGTCGTTGAACCAGGGGCAACAGTCGATATCTCAACATGCGCGTCTGAGTTCGTTTTTGGGCTGACCGACCTTTCGGTAAAGAGCGGAAATGCAACCGCAAACACCCAGAACGGCAGCGTTTCCGCAGATGAGGGCGGCGCCAGGGTGGATGCTTCAATCAAGTCGGAAAGGAAGGACACGTATGCGGTAAACATCATATCGGCCTCTTTCACCAACGGAGGGGAAGGTGTATCCACCAGGTCCCAGAAAACGACAAGGTACTACCGAGGGAAGTGGAAGCCTGTCACCCAGAAGTTCATCACGGAATACACGGACAATGGCTACATGAAGATAATCTTCGGTTCAGGCGTGGCATACGACGAGGTTCCGTCCGGACAGACGGTGTATGCCGACTACAGGATGTCGAAAATCATCAACAACGACATGCTCGGCGTGCTTCCGAGGGCCGGGTGGGCCATGTATGTGTTATACAAGGTAGGCGGAGGCGTCAGCACGAATGTCGCCCAGGGCGCGATTAACAACATAACGCTTCTGAATGTAGAGTGGCCTTTCAATGCGGCGCTTGACCCGACGATTAAGGGCCAGATTCTCAACTCCATGTCCGTGAGCAACAGTTCCACAAGCATAGGCGGAAAGGACGCTCCGACAACCGAGGAAATCAAGTATCTCATAAAGTATAACACTTCCAGCCAGCAGAGGTGTGTGACAGTGAAGGATTACAAGGCAAGACTTATGATGATGCCTCCGAAATTCGGAGCCCCGTTCCGTTCGAACGTCATCGAGGAGAACAACAAGATTGTCATGGCGCTGCTCGGCCTCAATGCAGACGGAAAACTCGATTCCGCTTTACCGAAAATCCTGGTTGACAATATTATCGAGTACATGTCCCACTTCAAGACGATAAACGACTATATCGAAATCAAGAGCGGAAAGATATACAACGTCGGGTTCCTGGCAGACGTCTTCATCGACAAGAACTACAACACCGGAGACGTCATCAGGATGATTATCGACAGGATATACGCATACATGGCGGTGAATGACCGTGATATGGGCGACGACGTCTTCCTGGGCGACCTGGAGAAGGAACTGAACCTGATTGACGGCGTAATCAGCCTTATCGGCCTCAGGGTCTACAATCTGTACGGAGGGGATTTCGGCTACAGCCCGGACAGGTGCCCGCTGCCGGAAAGAATGCTGGGAGCAGGATGCAACCAGACGGTCGACTCTCCGTATAAGATACCGAACGGCACGGAATGCTTCGAAATAGACCTGGAGGCCATCGACCATGTGCTTTACGGCGACTACAACGCGATGTATGAGATATACGACAAGAACGACATCCAGGTGAGGGTTAAACTGAAGTGATATTGTTATGGCGTGCAAATGCAAAGAGGCAAAGCAACTTGAGGAGAAACTTGGCATAGAGGAAAAACAGGGAGGTTTTTTATATATACTGAAGGCGGTTGCGACAAGAATAGCGGTCACATTCGCCATCCCTGCGACAATGTTTCTTGTCATGCTTGTTGTTACGTTAAATTACCTCTTTACCGGGAGGCTGGAACTCACGCTCCCGAAGGGGATTTTTAATGCAGTAAAGGATAATATAGATGGAGAAAAGTTACAGGGTAAGGACGAGCGTCAACCGTGATAAGGTCCTGCAAGTTAACCTTACGCAGGATGTGGATGTTTTTGAAGTCCTTTCGCTCAAGATAAGC
>Ga0247611_10005646_pt1 | contig 16398 bp, 40 predicted proteins | sample 177DNAGHGhighgp2_FD_192422 | JGI IMG/M metagenome (GOLD analysis project Ga0247611, IMG submission 192422) | Sheep rumen microbial communities from Palmerston North, Manawatu-Wanganui, New Zealand - 1770 DNA GHGhigh gp2 | ecosystem: Host-associated > Mammals > Digestive system > Stomach > Rumen... | reverse complement strand
TTCGCACAGCCGGGATAGTTCTCATGTATCTCCGCACGGCATTTTTCTGAGCATCAGATAGACCTAGTACCGCAGACACACAATTCATCGCATTGTCGATTGTGATGTAATCATCGTACTCAGCCATCCTGCACCTCCATCTTCGCGCTGTTCGTTTTCCGCTTGCCAATAGAGCAAAATCGGTTTTCTTCTCTCAATCCTGCGAAATCGAACACATCTTCTGTGCGGCAATGTGTGTGAAGATAGCACTCGCCGCACAAGACAACCTCCCGCACATCGGCGGCGGGGAGTTTTTCGATTTCATGCAAGCAAGCGTTCCACCCGGCATTGAACTCCTCATCAAGAAAAAATCCGCGCTCTCTTTTATGCGGTAGCGCCTGTCTCTCGATGTACTCTTTAGCCATCCCCGTCACCGTCCTTTGCCGCTCTTTAGCGGATGACCGAGCCTGTCACAGTCCACCCATTTCTCACCGTCAAAGCATCTCCATTTTGTACCGTAGCAAGCCGGGTACGGATGAAACGGAATAATCGGGTCGTTATGCTTTATCATGCGTCACCACCTTCTTTGCAAGGATCTGAAAGGTTCTTGAACGGTTCCCGTCTGTTCCAGAAATCGAACATATTCTCAGTGATTTTGTAATTCCGGCAGAAACACGGGACATCTGGGTGGATGCCGTAGAAAATTCCCGGATTGATAGCCCATTCATGCACAGCGATTTGACAGCCACAGAAAGGGCAATCTCTAAGTTCTGGTTTCATCCATTTCCTCCCACTCCACGGGGCAGAGCGTTGCCGCCCAATTCGATACGCCGCAAATCGGGCAAGTTAAATACCCCGTCCATGAGACATCAGCTTTTTGGTATCGGATTTTGGATTTGCACTCGATGCAGTTCAGCTCGTAGAGTGGTACGGGCTTTTTATCAACGATTATCATGCGTCACCGTCCTCTCCGTCCATCTTCGCGCCGCAGTTCGGGCAGAAGTTGGTAAACAGCACTTCTACTCCCGGCCCGATAAAAAACGTATGTTTTATACAGCAATTCGGGCAAGATACGGTTTCAATTCCTGTCTGGTAGTTGACCTCCACTTTCCACCGACCCCTGACATTCTCCCGCACATCGGCGGCGATATGGATTGTTCTATTGCCGTCCATAAGTGCGTCAAACTTACCCTGTTTCAATGCCGTTTCAAGGATGTAGTTATTGCATCCTCGGCAGTCTGGCGAACAACATTGTCTGCACCCAATCTCAGCCATCCCCGTCACCATCCTCTCCAACCTCATGACGGACAATCGAAATCGACAAGTTCGGGTCTGAGTAGTACATCTCCATAATCGCCTTGCACAGCAACAGAGCATCTTCCAAATCCATGTTGTCGGCTATAAGACGTTCGTTTGTTTCAAAAACAGCATATTTCTGTTCGGGCATTATGCGTCACCGGCCTCTCTGCGCTTGCCGTAGGAGCAGTAATCACTCAGCGTCAACCCGTCAGACATCCAGTAGTCACACGTTATGTCTGTATAGTCCGTGATGTCCAGCTCGTCATGCTTCCAGTTTAGCGGATTGTGAATGCACTCCCGGCATCTGACTACCGGGACGGCATCGACTGTTGGCATGGAATCTATAACCCGTTGTGAATAGACCACTTCGCCGCCGAAAAGCACCAGTGAACCTATTGGATGTTCTGCATACGGTAGTGCATCCGCATCAATCAGTCTCATTGTGTTCCTCCTCTCCGTCCCAATATTCCACGCTATACAAGTCATCCATTATAGCAAGCCGAATATCATCGTCTGTTGCATCTTCATTTACGAAGACGCTTCCTGTTCCACAGCCATCGCCGACGTTCACCTCATATTTGATCTCTTTCATGCGTCACCATCCTCTCTGTCGCTCCACAGTCCGACTGTAATAAGCACAGAAAACACGACAAGCAGCACAAGGCTAATTCGACTGAATGCTCCAAAGATTGCATATACTACAAGCAAACACCCAAAGAATACGCCAAGCGCGGACGTTACTGTTCTAGCTAGTTTTTTGAGTTTCATTTTTATCCTCCTCCGGGATGCTGGTGGGTATGTTGTCCAACGCTGCCATCAACGCTGAAGCCTCTAAACTAATGTGCGTCTTGTAAAAATCATCCACATATGTTTTCAGCGTCTCCGCGTCAATCAATCTTCCATGGGTGGGAACATGTATGGCTGTTACAGGCTTATTCTTTGGTCTACGAAGACAAAGCTCGCACCTTTCCTCATCAAGAAAAACAGATAAAACATTTCCGTTTTTGTCAATCGCAATTGTAAGAATATCGTTTTCGTTTGGCAATTCTATGCCTTTGATGTAAATTCCCATGTTTATTCCTCCTATCCGTCCATGCGAACACAACAGTTTGGGCAGATAATGCTCAACACCTGTTCGCCAGTATCTTTTTCGCACAAGGCACTGTGACCGCATCGGGTGCAGAACCAGTCCTCTCCATCAAACACCCACTTGCCGTGTCTCACCTCCACCGCGTCCACGGCGGGGATAGAACGAACGTCTTGCTCGTCGATGTACCCATATCGTTCTTCGTCCTCGAACAATTTCAGCACATCACTCAGTCTCACCAGCTTGTCATTCTCCATCTTCTTCTCCATTCATCTTTGCACCGCAGTTAGGACAATAGTTGTAATCTCCCAAAAGGCCGCCGCATACGCCGTAGACTTCACCGCAATAGGAACAACGCATATCTCCCAATGCTTCAGGAATCCACCGTCCGCGTTTTATCTCTACCGCGTCCACGGCGGGGATGGCTTTCATGTTCTCGACCAATTCCTCCCATAGATATCCGCTCATATCATTTACGGTCTGGTCTAATGCTTTGAGTAAAAGGTTCATCCGCACCAGCTTGTCATCCATCGTTTACCCTCCTGTTCCACCGGGCGACAAGTCTTGCAACATCTTCGTCATAGTCCGGCTGATAGAAACTGATCGCTGTTCCGAGTTCCGCTCCGCACTTAAAAGGATCTTTGCACATGATTTTGTGCCAATGTGTTGTGTCGGAGTTTTCGTGGTCGAGTATTACCAATTTAGCTTCACTCCCGCAGAACGGACACGGTTTCAGGTCATTCTCCATGGTGCCTCCTTACCACCTCATCCAGAGGTGTTCAAGTGGAATTTCGTTCCACGACCAATCGCCGCTCACGATCTCGCCTATCTTTTGGACGAGCGAATCAAGAAATTCCTTTGCGGAAGATACCGTTCCCCACCCGTTTGAGGCGTTATACTTTCTGTATTTCTTCGGATGAAGTGTCAGTTCCTCCTGTCCATGTCGGATTTTCGGGAACACTTCTGCAAGGTTGTACCACTCACCTTGTTCATAGTCCCATCCCATGCAAGTAACAAACATTTCCCGCAGATTGTATGTCGGGGACGAATATTCCGGCTCGTCAATGACGGCTATGTAACCGTTCATCCCCTCGACCTTTACGCCGATTCTCACATCGTAGCTCATGCTTCCTCCTTCAGCTTGTCCACCATCATCGCCGCCATTATGTTCACACCGTTAATGTAGCCGAGTAGCGATTCCTTCCACTCAACGGATAGGTCAACACAATCGGACAGCACCAGATCGGCGATGCACAGATGCTCCATCTTGTAGATGTCTAATTCTGTCATGTTTCTTCCTCAACAGCTTTCTTCCGCTCTATCCTCGCGGCCTTCTTCGCCTGTTTCTTATCGCTCCGCTTTCGCCGCAGGGCTGCACCGGCACAGTAGTATCGCCAGCCAAAATAATCTGGCCTGAACAGCTTGCGGTGGATGTTGGACTTCATGCTTCCTCCTTCGGCACTGTTCCTTTCAGTGCAACGTACCACTTCCCGCCCTTAGCGTTAATAACCTCTACTGGCACACCGTACATCGTCACACGTCCTGGAATCATTACGCCTTTTGTGATATTCCGAAGATGTTCTTTTACCATTGTGAACACGTCCAGCGTCATGACGATTTCTATATCCCGTAGTGGGAAGTATTTGCAAAGAGATTCAACGTCGTACATGATCCGCGCCACGATCTCATAAGCGCTCATGTTTCCTCCTTCGGCGGCTCCACTTCTATAAGTTCATATCCACTATCGTCATTCATCCTTTGGATTTTTACAATTTGCTCATCCTTTGAAAGATTAAAGCAATTCGTGTAGGTGGCGATTGCTCCCGTTCTGCGAGCTACCGCAGTAGTCGCACAGCAGATAAACTTGTCTGGCAATATGATTGTTACGGTTTTCATGTTTCCTCCTTCGCCGCCTCAACCATAGTGAGAAAAATCATTGTTTCTTCCATATTGCCGATAGGAATACCAATGTTCACCATGTCGTACATTTTGGCGAAATCATCTCCGTATTTCTCGCGGCATACTTCTCTCAAATCTTTCTTGCGGAATTTCTTGAACCATTCTTGCGTTTTGTACCACAGTCCCATTATGTTTTTTCCTTCAGTTCGTTTTTCTCATGCCATAATTCCAATAGAAAAATAAACTCATCGTGAGATATTTTCCTGTTCATATAAGCCAAAATTGTAAGCGCTGGCGGCGGTGGATATGTCATGTTTCCTCCTTCGGCGGCTTGTGATACGGCGAACACTCATTCGCGCATTTTTCGATCAGCCTCATTGATTCATCGTCCTCGATATAGAACGGGTCGCGCTTCAACTCCGTGGCATACACGTTGCAGATAAACTGTCCAAAACGCATATCAGGACATTTCTCCCAAGCATCAGCAAGCCGTTCGCAAAACGGTCTGATTCGATCTTTATTTCTCACGGCTTGTCCTCCTTCGGCGGCTCCGGGAGCGGCATCCAATGGGTGATGTCTTTTCCCGTCTCAAAGTACCCGTATTCGCTGTCGTACTCATACCATCCGGAGCGTTTATGCGTCTTTGGCGGGAAAGCGTATCTTTCCACGCTACTAAGGTCATCGGTGTATGAGCGAACCCTTATCCTGGTAGCCACTCCCCAATAATTTTCAATCACAAGGTAGTCGCCCGGTTTATCCGGCAACCTCTCCTCCACGCTTATCCACCTGTCACGGGATAGCGCGGCGATGGCAAGGCGTGCCGTTTCCTGTATCGCCTCAAATGCCTCTTTGGTAATGGCTCCGACTTTCAGCCCATCGCATACAAGCTCCGCCGTTGCGATGGATTCCAGCCGCTTTATGATTTCTTCATTCGTCATTTTCTTCCTCCGTTTCTGCCATGTTCTCCTCCGTCTTACTGCACATATCACAATCCCCCGGACAGAAATCTCCGTCACATTTTTCGGTGATGTATGCCCATTTGGATACACTCATATCAGTACCGTATAAAATCCTTTCCGTAGATTTCGTTCACCATGTCAAACACCTTCCCCATGCCAAGACCTTTCTTTGACGGCACCCAAATCTTTTTCGGGTTCCAGTTTTTCCACTCTCCGTCATATTCTGGCGCAGTCGGGTCATACGCCTGGTTATCGACCCATTGACCGCCGTTGATGCAGTAGTCATACTGCTTCGGATGGGTAAAGGCAAGTCGTTCAAAGCGTCCCTCTCCGGGTTTTTCCAGATGAGCACCGAATCCGCAGAAGATACATCCGGTTCTCTGGCATCCTGTACATTTCAACTTGCCGCATCCCCCGATCAGTCCGGACGGGTCGTACTCGTTCCCGGTTTCGTCCACCGCTACGATCTCACCATATACGGATGCCATAGGAAGATTCTCATGGAGTGTGTATGCGAGAATGTCTTGCTCCGTCCAGAAGGATAGCGGCTGAGAAGTGTTCTTCTTGCTTTCAAAGGCGTTGCATCCACGTCGAATCCATGCCTGCTGTCTGAGTCTGGATTCCTCTGCCATCGTGCCAAGAAACGGTTTCATTTTCGTTTTCGTCTGGAACTGTGACAGAGGTTGCTTTTTCATCACGTTACAGCATCGGTGTCCGATGAGGACGGGAACGTCCCTAGCCAGTGCAAGCCACTTCTCTTTGTTATAAATGGATTTCCCACTGTATTCTTCAGCTACCCCGGCTCGTCTATTCCAGAAGAGTTCTTTGTCTCCCGCATCCTTTTCGTTGGGGTGTAAACATTTTCTGTGATAGTCTGCCCATTTTGGACTACCCCGGCTCTGTTTCCTCGGAGTTCCTTCCGTTTGCGCTTCGACGTTCTCTCTCTCTCTCTGCGGAGCGGATTCTCCGGGCGTAGTAGATGGCCGCGGCAACTTCTTTCCCGATCAGCGGATAACCGTACTTTGATATGACCTCCGAAAATTGCATCTTCGGACGGACGAAGGTAAGGTTTACTTTGATGCCATACTTTTCCTCGAAATACCCCGGAATCCATTCCCTTGTAATCGGGCTTATGTAACCGCCAAGCTCTTTGACGTGTATTTGAATCTCCGGGTATTCCAGACCAGTATTGCTAAACGCTAGGTTCAACGGCTGTCCAATCGCCTTGCACCACTTCGCGTCAATGTCTGCGAGGACGGTTGAATCCTTGCCGCCGCTGAGTGATACATAAACCCTGTTGTCGTAGTGATTATGCCACTCACCCACAAGCCCTAGCGTCCTCTGAAACTTCGCGTTCAAGTCCATCGCTTGAAGCTGTGTTAGGTATTCTCTATCTCGTTCCATTACCACTCCAATCCCTGTTCCTCCACCAGCACACGGTGGAGATCCTCATACTTCACATATCCTTTGATGACCCCGTCCGCGATGTTCGCTACGCCGTGGATGAACTCGACAAGCTGTTCCTGTTCCCAGCCAAATTTATCTGCCAGAGTATTGAGGCAGAAAACCATTGTCCTGTCCATGCCGCGCCTCGCTGCATCGCGGAGCTGTTTTTCGTTTGCGTTAGGTTTCGTTCCCTTTTTCATAGTCTTGATAGATCCTCATCCAGTCTTTCGCGTCCATGATGACCACCCACGGACAGTCGTTTGCGCGATGGAACACCGCCGGGAGATTGTCTCCGGCATCCGCTTTCGCCTGTGCCAGAGCATCCCACAGATGCAGCCGTTCCGTTCTCTTGACCTCGATATGTATTCCCGGCAGACCCACCACATCGGGAGAGTCCTTGCCGCCGTGGTACTGAACGCCGCGTCTTGCATCGTATCCATATTCCCGGAGGAAGGATGCGACTTCGCGTTCTCCGCGTTTTCCCTTGTCTCTGGAAGTCTTACCCATCCTTCACTCCTCCCCGCACATCTTTTTATGCAGACGCTTCACCTGTTCGATGGCGATACGGTCAAGTTCCTCCTGCCGTCTCAGGTCTTCCGCTGTCGCTCCCTTTGCAGAGGGTTTCTTCTTTTCATAACCCTCCCATGAGATGAACTTCTTCTTCCAGTCCCGAACAGGCTTTCCTTTCCCGTCCATCCAGTTGTTGTCTTCGTAGTATTGGAAGAACCGCTTCGGATCTACGGCGCTCCCCCGTTCTCTGGCAAAAGACTCAATCTCTGTCATACTTGGCGTGGCGAACAGCCCCCTATCTGTCTCTGTCTCTATATATGACTCTTTCTCTTTCTCTGTCTCTTTCTCTCCGTCACGGATTTTGAACATTTCCGAACATTCGTGTAACAATGTTACGTTTTGCTCTTCTTTCTGCCTGTCACGGAACTCTCTCATGCGCTTCGCCGCAGAGGTTTCGCTTCCCGTGTTCTCGATGGCATAAGGAAGCAGATAGTCGTTTCCGTCACCCGCTTCCATCAGACCACAGGACAGGAGATAGTTTACCGTAACGAGTACGTTGTCCGGCTCTTCGTCTATGTCGAGAGCAAGCTCGTCCGCAAACGTTGGCTCGATGCCCGTGTAGGTGAGAACACCATCATTCATGATCGCTTTGAGTTGCATTTTCAGATAAATGATGGTGTATGTGTCTCCACCTGCCAGTTTGCGGAGCTTCTTTATGCGCTTGCTCTGGAAAAAGTCGTGTTGCAGACGCAGCCAGAAATACCGCTTCTCTCCCATGACTTAAAACGGCAACGAAGAATCATCCCCGTCCATATCCCGGAACCCGGAAGCATCCACATTCACGCCGAACGTGCCGTTTTCGAGCCTTTGCTTGCTCTGGGCGAAATAGACGTGTTCACATACCACCTCATAGGAGACGCGATTCTGCCCCTCTTTATCGGTGTATTTGCGCGTCTGCAATCTGCCAGACATACACATAAGTTCGCCCTTCTTGAAGTAGCGGCTGACGAACTCAGCGGTCTTCTTCCACGCAACGCACGGAATATAATCGCACTCGTCCTTGTTGAAGTCCCTGTCCACCGCGATGGTGAACGAGGCGACCGGGGTCTGGCTCTGCGTATAGCGAAGTTCAGGATCTCTCGTCAGTCTTCCGAGAAGTGTGACGTTGTTGAGCATCAAATAAAACTCCTTCCGAATTTCTCGATAAATTCTTCTTTTGTCCAGCCATAGTGTTTCATGGCGATGCGCTGTGCTTTCTGTTTCAGATAAATGTACTTGTACGGATAGGTGTGGACTCCGCCTAAGTGACAGCTTTGGTGACACAGCATGACCCATAAGCCGAGTTCTTTCGATTTCTTGCGGTTGGCGGCTCCGAATATTTCATGACGGTCTAGTTTTTCTGCGCTTCTGCCGCAGCAGTAGCAGTAGGATAAATCGTCTTGCAGTATTGATGGATTATAGCCGTTACTGTCCATCCTTCCTCCCCGTCATCACATGGATTCCCATGTCCTCACAAGCATCCAGAAGCCCGTCCAAGAGCCGCGAGAACTCTTCCGTGTTGTAATCCGACGAGCCACGCATGACCATGTACACGCGATACTGGATGCCGTCAGCGCCGGTTTGGACATGGGAGGTCGGTTTGATGTGGTAGAACTCCTGTTCTATTGCCTGTTCCTCTGCCTTTTCCGTATCGGGTATGAGGATACAGGCAGGTTTCCCATCGTAGTATTCCGGCTGTCCGTACTGCCGGATCATCATGTTGTGCAGCCGGTTATTGGAAATGCGGAGAACCTTGGCAAGCTGTGTGAGGTACTTCCAGTACAAGCCGTTCTGTCCCTTGTTCCTTCCCTCACGAAACTTCTGAATCGTGACCTCAACATCCGATTCGTGGAGGTCGTCGAACAACTGACGGCAGTCCATGTCCGTGATGATGGTGAGTTTCTGTTCCCCCGTGAACGTAGGGGAAAGGTCAAGCATCCTTGCTCTCACAGTTCACCACTCTCCGTCAGACGCTTTTCCTCCGCTTTCATGCAGGAAGCGCACAGAGGGCGACCGTACCGCTTCTCGGAATACTTTGCCATCTCCGAGGACTTCCATTCCGTGCCGTCCCGCTTTGTCACGGGTTCAATGTACTTCTTGCAGTCGGAGCAGACGTACAGCTTGCCGTCCGGCTCTTCGTTGGACACCGTACCCTCCGGCAGATCCTCTCCTGCGTAGATGTAAAGCCCGAGTCCGTGTCTGGCACAGGCTTTGGTGAGGCTTCTCTGGATGGCCTTGTTCACGTCAAAGGACGTGATGCTGTCGATGGTGATGGACTTGTTGCGGAAGTCCATGACGGGCAGATATTCGATATGCTCGATGCCGTTCACCGTCACGCCCGTTTTGACCCACGCCGTCTTCCCGTCCGTGTGGTAGAACAGACCGTCAGCGTTCTCATAGATGGTGTAGGTCGCGTCGGGATGGAGTTTCTTGATCTCGCCCCAAGCCCACGCCCAACTAAGATAGGTGAGTCCGTTCTTCTGTTCCGTCTTTCCGTTGACGTTGATGCTGTTCAGTTCGGTAAAATAGTTATCCATTCTTATCCTTCCTCATAATGCGGACATCCCGTGATGGAGTATGTATGCTGTATTTCCTTGATGTTCCCGGATGAGTAGATTTCCCTGTGGACTTCGGTCGCCTCCCATCCCTCTACGGGTTGGAGCTTTGATGCCCACGGGCAGAGCCATCCGTCCTCTCTGGGTCTGGATGCGAACCGGCACGTCCAGCAGAGCTGTTTGGAGCCGGGTCTTACCGCGATACGCCGCCATGTGCCGGGGTCTAGTTTCCGCATCCGGCAGACGTACTTCGCCACGTTCGCCTTGTCCCGTCCGAGTTCCTTCGCGATCTCGGCGTAGGTCTTGCCCTGTCGCACCAGTTGGAGACAATGCCTCTGGTCGTCAAACGTCCATCTCATCCGCGTACTCCTGCTTTATACAGTTCTCGCAGCCGATGACCTCGCCGTCCTGTACATAGAAGAACTCGCACTCATCGCCGCAGGTCGGACAGAAGTGGACTTTCTCTGCCGGAGGTTCCGGGTAGTCATTGACGTTCCAGGATGTGTTGCCGTACCACCCCATCAGAAGTCATCCTCCTTCTCAGCCAGTTTCTTCTTCGTTTCGCTCAGTTCGTATTTTGTAAGTGTAAGTTCCTGTTCCAGTTTCCGAACCGTCTCCACCAGATCCACAAAGTCCTGTGCATCCATCGTCACACTTCCGCAGTATTTCATATCGTTCCTCCCGAATTTCTTTCTTTCTCTGATAGTCCACGGCGGGACTCCACCCGCACTTCTCGCAGTTCCTCACGCCGGTGCAGATGACTGCGCCAACGTGATAGAAACAAAAAGTTTCATTCATGCACTTGCACTCCCTCTAGGATCTGTTCTGCATTACACAGAACAGTCCTCGCATACTCGCACGGCTCCCCGCCATGCCCGTTGTACCAACTGAGGCACCACTCGATGTCGTGACCCGTTGCCAGAAGCTCCGCAAGGTAGTCGATGCCGACGCGCACGTTCATGTACGGGTCGAGGAGATTCCACGCGCCGAGCCGGACGCACCGCGCCGTGTGCTGAGTGGAATAAATCTGCATCAGCCCCCACGACTTGCCGTTGTCGCCTATCATCGACGCATCGTAGTTGGATTCCACGCCGATGATGGCGAACACGATACAAGGGGAAATCTCATACTCCAAGCACGTCTTGACGATGTAATCTTGAAGCTCCTGGTCGAGTGGCACAGGATAGGTGACGGTCGCCTTGACTTCCTCCACGGGAGGCACAGGCACAACGTCCGTCATGATGCGTTCCTCGCGAATCTCCATCGCGTCGTCCGCATCCGAACCTACAATAAGCGCACAGTACATCGCGGTCACGAACAGAGCGCCCATCAGCCCAACGAGACACCAGAAAACGGTTTCCATGCGTTTCCTCCTCTTATACGGTACGGGATGTCCCATGAATCACCACCGTGAGTACGGCGCTTGCCGTCAGGATCATAGCGGCGGGGATGCTGACATCCGCGACCATCGCCGCAGCGATAACTAAGATAAACGGAATCATTTCGTCCTCCCCATGTAAACGCAGCGTCTCCATTTACCCCCGTAGCCGTACATATGTCCCAGACTGGTCTTGGCTTTGTTCGTGTGTATGGTTTCCTGTCTCTTCCACGCCGCCCAGTCGTTGTATGGCTGGCACTCAGCGTGGCAGAAAGCGTTCCGGCAGTCACAGCCGATGCAAGGGTTATTCATGCTCCACCTTCATTTCCGTGATGACCAGACCCTCCCGGTTCGCCATTGCCTCCGCAAGCGCGGTAACGAGCTTCTTCGGGTCAAGTCCCACTATGACGTTGATTTTGTACTTCATGTCGTATACTCTGTCCTATCCGCTCTAAGATGGCCGTCCCGTTGGAGGAGGTATCAAATGAACAGCAAACCACATTTCAGAAAGGAGGATGACCTGTGTTCCCGGCGGCTGTCCCGTACCGTCGGAGGTCAGGTATCGGAACGGCCATGTTGGAACGGATAGGATATTGATTTTGTTTTTCAGCCGTGTTACAATCAGATTATCAGACGGATTGCTTCGGCTTCCGTGCGCTCGTCGCCGCTTCGGGGACGGGCGTTTTCGTATTTATCTAGAAGATCTTTCTCAAACGCTTCCAAGGCGTTTTGCTTGGCGCGATACTCCGTTTCGGCGGTTCGCATTGCGACCACGGCGAGTTCGTATTTCAGTTTCGCCTTGTCTGCCTTGTTCGCAAGCGAAACCCTCATGTTTTCTTCTGCCTTTGTCGGAACATAGCCACGGGCTGTTTTTCTTTCGGCAGATATGAGAGATGAACTTACGCATTGTTTCGTCACCCCATACTCTTCCGCGATCTCTTGGACAAAGTACCCTCGCTGTGCCATCTGGACGTACAGCCTCTCTTTGGGAGAAAGAACCTCCATGTTGATTCCGCTGTATCGTTCGCTCTGGCTGTCCCGGCGCTCATTTTCTGCAACGAGGAATTTCATTTCGCGCTTGCAGCACGGGCAGATCCCGTCGGACGCATTCGTTGGTGTTCCACACCTCTGACATGGCACAGCCCTCGCGGACGGGCTGCTTAACCCTGTTTCAAGGGCGTGTTGGATGTTTCTCTTTGCTGTACACCACTCCAGGTTGTCGGCTCTGTTGTTCAGCTTATTCCCGTCAAGGTGGTTTACCTGCGGATAGTTGTTCGGATTGGGAACAAAGGCGGTCGCTATAAGCCTGTGAACGTAGGCGAGTTTCTGCCCCTTGTCCGTCGTGTATGAAACTTGGGCATATCTGTGACCGGTAGAACCGGTTATGTAGATGCTTGCTGGACTCTCAACCCCGTCGAACATCTTGCTTACCCGTCCATCGGAATAGACCTTGAACCGCCCTCCCAACACAATCGCGGATCGCGTGTTTTCCATTCGTTCTTCCTTCCTTCGTTAACTCGGACGCTTGTCCGGATCGTCTTCCGCGAGAAGCTCGTCGATCGTGCAGCCGTAAAAGGCAGCGATTTTCGGAAGAAGACTCGCCCTCGGTTTATACACGCCGGTTTCCCATTGATACACCGCCGCATCCGAAACACCAAACTCCGTCATCGCCTCCGATACGGTTTTCCCGGCGTTGAGCCTCGCTTTTCTAAAGCCCATGTCACACCTCCTTTGCTAAGTTGTACTTGACATTCATTGAACAATTTCGTAAAATGTAATCGCCAAATCACTTGCGAAATCGCCCGCTGAAGGGGGGCTTGGTTTTGTGTTGCCTTATCAAGCTGAACTAAGTCTAACATAGCTCAACTAAGATTTCAAGCCCTATTTTGCAAGTAAAACTAAGTTTAGAAGTTTTGCACAAACGGGAGGGGTTCTAGTTGTTAGCAATCGACAAGATAAACGTCATATTGGCGCAGAATGGCATGACAGGAAAAGAATTAGAAGACGCGATCCATGTGTCGCACAGCGTTTATTCTCAATGGAATACGAAGAAGACGAAGCCGTCCAAAAAGAATTTGAAGAAAATAGCGGATGCTTTGGGCGTTGATGTATTGGCGATAATGGATGACGACGACATCCCGGAGGAAACAAAAAAAGCCCCGTCCGAAGACGGGGCAAGCGAAGATGTCGTTATTCAATTTTTACATTCCATTCCTCATGAACGTCTGCGCGGAATCCTTCTTGCTCTAGGAGCGCCAGAAGAAGTTCTCGCCGCTCTGGATCATCAAGCACCGAACGAATGAACTCGTTGATAATATCCATCATCCTTCCTCCTTGGATTTATAGTACCACATACGCTGTACGAAAAAACGTACACCTAGTCGAAAGGTGGTGGCACTTTTGCGTGTAGCACTCTACGCCCGTGTTAGTACAGAGGAACAGAGAAAACATGGCCTTAGTATCGACGCACAGCTTGAAGCGCTTCGGTCATGGGCGAAGCAAAATAACCACGATGTCGTTGGCGAGTATGTCGATGCGGGGATCAGCGGAAAGAAGCCGTGGTCAAAGCGTCCCGAACTGTCACGGTTTATGTCTGACCTGGAAAACGGGTTGCAGGTCGATGCGCTTATCATAACGAAGCTCGACCGTTTCTATCGCTCCGTGAGACTGTACTATCAAGCCATAGACATAATGGAGAGGCATGGCGTGGCATGGAAAGCCATCCATGAGGATTATGAGACGGTGACTGCATCCGGCAGATTCAAGGTCAATATCATGTTGGCTGTGGCAGAGGATGAAGCAGACAGAACAGCTGAGAGAATCCGCACCGTGTTTGAGTACAAAGCAGAAAAAGGAGAGGTATTGTCCGGTTCCATCCCGCTCGGATACAAAGTGGACGAAAAGCACCTTGTATTGGACGATAACGCCGACATCATCCGCGCGGCGTTTGAGAACTACTCCCGTACAGGTTCGATACATTCCTGTATGGACTTCCTGCGGAAACATGGGATAAACCTCCATGCCAACAGCGTTTCCCGCATGATGAAGAATCCTATATACAAGGGAGAGAATCGCGGCAATCCGAACTTTGCCCCGGCCATCGTTCCCCCGGAGATGTTCGATGAGATCCAGAGACAAATAAAGTCCCGCTCAGTCCGAAAGAACCAAACGGGACGGGTATATATTTTCTCCGGGCTTATCAAGTGCGGCAGATGTGGACACGCCATGTCAGGCATAGCAAACAATGGGAAGTGGCTCAGTTATCGATGCACAAACGCATCCATGAACCATAACTGCACCAATAACCACTATATCAATGAGGAGAAACTGGAAACCGCCATCCTCCCCATACTGACAGAAGCGTTTGAGAACTATGTCGCGGAGTACACGGTCGAGAGAAACATCCGTGACACGTCACAGGAACGCGCACAGCTACGCAAGCGGCTCGACAGGATCAAAGAGGTATATCTTGATGGGTTGCTCACCAAAGAGCGATACAGAGCCGAATACACAGCAATAACGGAGAAGTTAAATTCCCTAATCGAAACGCCCATGCCAGACTTTCAGAAGACTAGAAGGATATTGCAGCAGGATATCGTGGAGTTGTACCCCACTCTCACCAGAGAGGAAAAGAGAGTCTTTTGGCGATCTATCTTGGTCAAAATCGTAGTGGATGACGAAATTGACCTTTATTTTCGCTAAAATAATACTAATTCACACCAAGCCACCGCTTGCGTTAAAATAGTATTAGAAAAAGGCGGTTGGAATAACCAACCGCCTCGTTCTTTACTGTTCCATCTGCGAGATCATCCGCTCGATACTCTTGCGGGTCTGCTCGTCGGGAGCTTCGTCCATCATGTCGCGAAGCTGCTCGATGTACTCCTGCTTTCCGTCGCGGGAGTAACCGTCCATGCGATAGGAGCGCCCATCACGGCTGTACCGTCCCATGCTGTCACGCTTGGCATTCCGGCCACGTCCCCGTGCGTAGGAATTGCCGTCGTTGTAGCTTCCGTCGTAGCGGTAGGAACCGCCGCGATACGAACCATGCATAGAATCATAGGACATATCGTCCCCGGAATCCTCCATCTCCCAGATGCAGTACACATCCTTCACGATGTCCATCAGCTTGTAAACGGAGTCGATTTCCTCGCGGGATTTGAACTTTCCGTTCTTCGCCATCGCGCCGAACTCAGCCTCGGACATTTCCAGAATCTTGTCAAGATGTTCCATGTTCGTCCTCCTTCCCGTCAAGCTGTTCTCGCGACTGTAATAGACGCATTGCGCCGCACCGTGATAGAGGGTGTGGGCGTGGTAGAAGGATCGTCTTCCGTGCCGTCAACGTACACGCCAGACACGGTGACACAGCATCCGCACGGAACGGTGATAATCGCCTCCGTGTTGATGTGCCAGTAATCCTCAACAGCCGCCGGTGTAACGATGGCAATGCTTTCGGGAATGACCGCACCGTTGAGCGCGATACCGACAGCGATGGGCGTTACCGCACCACCTTCGGGGATCTGCACGTTCGCCTGTACCCGCACCTGATACCTCGCGAATCTGTTGGTGTTGCCGCCTCGCAGATTAAGAACCCCAACAGCAAGAGGGACAACGTTCCCTGTGTTGCACGGGATAGAAACCGAACTGAACGGGATGGTGCCGTTGAGGGAGACCAGAGCGTCAGTCGTGGTTACATACTCTGCCATAGCGTCACCCCATCAGTTGATGAACCCGTTGCCGCTGCATCCGCACCCGCTGTTGCAAGTGAAGATGGGAGTGCGACCGTACACGGGAGTCGTGGGAACGGGGCAGGTGTTCAGACGGTTGTACAGAGCATCCACCTCGTCGGAGAAGCCCTGGGCGATGAAAGCGTTCTGCGCCGTCTGAGAAGCCGCGAGCTGCGCCATGTTGAGCTGCTGACGGAGATTGTCTGCCTCGCGCTTATAGCCATCCAGTTCCAGAGCGCACAGCTTGTCGAGGATCGCCTGAGTACCCTTCGTCTGGCTGTCGATGATATCTCTGGTATTGGTAGCAGAGCCGTAGCGGATGTCGCACAGGCTCGACTGTACGCCGTTGAACCCGGCGGTGTTCGCCGTCTGCTCAGCGAAGGAGCGGTTCAGAGACGCAAGCTCGTTGGAGTAGAGCTGCTGCGCGAGAGCGTTCTGAGCACCGGTCACGGAGGCGGTCACGCCAGCGAACCCGGAGCAAAGCGTGTTCTGGATGTCTCCGCAGCAACCGCAGAGCTGAGTG
>Ga0247611_10005645_pt1 | contig 16402 bp, 17 predicted proteins | sample 177DNAGHGhighgp2_FD_192422 | JGI IMG/M metagenome (GOLD analysis project Ga0247611, IMG submission 192422) | Sheep rumen microbial communities from Palmerston North, Manawatu-Wanganui, New Zealand - 1770 DNA GHGhigh gp2 | ecosystem: Host-associated > Mammals > Digestive system > Stomach > Rumen... | reverse complement strand
ATTTGAGTTGGATCTATCAAACTGGAATACATCAAATGTAACTGATATGTCTAATATGTTTTTTGGAGCCGGTCAAAATGCAACAACATTTAATTTAAATTTAACGGGATGGGATGTTTCAAATGTAGCAACTATGTCAGGTATGTTTTGTGAAACTGGTCAACAAGCATCTACATATAACTTAGATTTGTCTTCATGGAATACTTTAAGTTTAAATAATATATCAAGTTTATTTCAAAGTGCTGCTTTTCGAGCACAAAATGTTAATATTAATCTAAATAATTGGAATACATCATCTATAACTGATTTTAGTAGTGCTTTTTATGAACTCGGTGGTGAGGCAGAAACTATTAATTTTTCTGCAAATGATTGGAATTTATCTGAAGCTGTTTATTTAAATGATATGTTCAGTAGCTTTGCATATGCCGCAACTAATAAAAAAATGTCTTTAAAAAATTGGACTTCATCTACATTAACAGAATTTGAATATGATTTTACCTTTAATATTAGTGGCTCTCATAATGAGATTGATATGAGTGGTTGGGATTTTCCGAATGCAACAAACATGCCGTCATTTTACGTTAATGTAGTAGATTATCTAGACTTAAATCTTAGTAAGTGGAATATGCCTAAGATTACAGATATGTCGTGGAAGTTTGAAGGGTTCGGAAATGATGTACCCGCGGATTCCTCATATGAATTAACATCTATATTCAATTTAGATTTAAGTGATTGGAATGTATCGAATGTAACAAATATGGCAAATATGTTTGATAATATGGGCTTGAGCGCAAAAACGTTTAATCTAGATTTGAGTGGATGGGATACATCAAATGTAACTAATATGTCATATATGTTTTATAATACTGGATATAATGCAACTTCATTTAATCTAGATTTGAGTGGTTGGGACACGTCTCAAGTAACTGATATGTCTCATATGTTTGCTAGTGCAGGATCTAATGCCACCACATGGAATATCGGAGATATATCAAATTGGGATACATCTCAAGTAACAGATATGAATGGCATGTTTAATTACGCAGGCCATTATGCTCAAACAATGAATATAGGAACATTAAAAATATATGCTACTGACATTTCGGAAATCTTTGCAAGCGCTGGACCTTTTACTGCAATACTTAATATATACAGTAATCCATCAAACTATACCGATGCTTTTGCCAGCGAGAATGTAAAACTAACAGTTAATTATTCAAGTACAACAACTAATATTGATGACATTATTGAAACAAGATATTACAATCCATACGTTGTTAAAGGTGTTCAATTAGATTAATAATAAGGGTGTACAGTGATGTACACTTTTATTTTGTTTATTTTTTTGTTAAAATAAGCAAGTAGGTGTTATATGAGAGTTCGAAATGTTAAAAATAAAAATGAAATATTAAGAAATAGTAATTATGTTATAAATAACCCTAATGATTATATTGGTAAATGGCAAAGTGTTTTTAATAATTCTAATCCTATTTATTTAGAAATTGGTATGGGTAAAGGTAATTTTATTATTGAAAATGCTAAAACTTATCCTAATATTAATTTTATTGGTTTAGAAAAAAATGGTAGTGTACTTACATATGCTATTAAAAAGTTAGATGGAATTAATTTACCTAACTTAAAACTTATTTGTTTTGATGCAAATAATATTGATTTATTATTTTTTAAAGAAATTGATAGGCTTTATTTAAATTTTTCTGATCCATGGCCTAAAGAACGTCATGCTAAAAGAAGATTAACTAGTCCTAAGTTTTTAGATAAATATGAAAAATTATTTAAAGTTAATATTATTATTGAAATGAAGACTGATAATAAGAATCTTTTTGAATATAGTTTAAAAACAATGTCTAGTCATGGTTTTATTATTGATGATATTAGTTTGAATTTAACCGAAAGAGAAGATTTTCCTAATATTAAAACTGAATATGAAGAAAAGTTTATTTTAAAGAATAATCCTATATATTTTGTTAGGATGTTAAAACGTGTTAATTTTTGAAAAAAAGGGAATAACTTTATGAATTTATGTTATAATTATGTTAACAGTAGGTGATTAATGAGAAAGTGTTTAATTATATTAATTGTTTCTCTTACATTTTTTACTGGGTGTTCAATTAAAAAAGTTGAAACAGATAGCTTAAAAAATATTTTTGAAACAGTATTATATCGCAAGAAAAAGTTAAGTAATACCTATATGAATGGATATAAATTTTATCTACCTAAAGGTGTTACAATTATAGATAAAAATGAATATAATTTAAAATTAAAAGATCAAAAGACATATTATTATTTATATGTTGATACAATTGCTTATCACTATAAAACAGATAATACATTTACAATTAATAACAAGAATTTCTTTTCAGAATTATTAAATAATGGTGATATTAATGGATATATTGATATTGAAGAAGATGAAGATAAATACTTTGTTGTATTAATGTATAACTATGCTAAGATTGAATCATATGTTCCAAAAGATTACTTAAATGATGCTTTAACAAATATGAGTTATGTTTTATCAACAATTAATTTTAATGATAAAGTTATTAGTGAGTATGTTGGTAATAAAGGAACTGTATCTCAAGAAGAATCTTTTGATATCTTTGATTCTAAAAAAGAAAGTGATACTTTCTTAAAATATGAAGAAGAATATGGTACATATAAAGAACCAATCATTATTGATGATGATGTCGTTGATATTGAGGGAACTAACGATTAGGAAGGTGTAATATGAAAGTCTTGAATAAAATAAAAGGATGGTTCGTTGAAGAATATGAAGACGAAGAGGAAGACGAAGAACAAGAAGAAGTAGAAGAACGTGAACAACTTGCAAGAAAAGTTGAAGTTCCAAAACCTTCTTTTAGAGATCGTTTTAAAAATAAAAAAGTTGAAGAAGATGACGATGATGAAGAGGAAACTACTCATAGTGAACCTGTTGAAGTAAAACCTGTAGAAGTATCTACTCCAAGAGAAAATCGCATTGTTAATTTAGTTGAAGAGGAAGAACCTCAAGTATATGAACCTGTTGAAGTTAAAGAAGAAATATCAATTCAAGAGGAAGAAGAGGAAAAATTCCCATCACGTTCAACAAGAGTACCTTTAGTATTTGAAGATGATAATTTATTCCCTGAAGTAGAAGAGACTGAAGAGGAACCAAAAGATGTTTCATATGAAAGACCTCTGTATCAAGGTAAAAAAGAATCAACATATGTTGAATCAATGAAAAATAGTAATTATTTAAAAGTATCTCAAGAAATACCTAAAGGAACTAAGTTTAAGCCATCGCCAATTATTTCGCCAATATATGGTATCCTTGATAAAAACTATAAAAAAGAAGAGATTATTACTCGTGATAAAACTAATGAGAGTGAATATCGTGATAGTTCCATAGACAAAGTTCGTAAAAAAGCTTATGGTGAAAACAAAAAAGAAGAAAAAGAAGAACATGTTAAAGGAAAAAAAGTAGATGTCAACAATGGTAAACCAGGTGTATCTAGTGTGACAATTGCAGATGCTGATGAATACTATAATGATCTTGGTTTAGCATATAATGAAGATTATAAAGATATGTCAAGAGTTAATTCAAATAAAAAGAAAGAAGAAACTAAAAAGAAAGACAAAGATGATGACAATTTATTTGATTTAATTGATTCCATGTATAAAAAGGAGGATTAAAAGATGGATGTTTTACCTATTATTTTGTATGTTTTAGGGGCAGTTTTATTAGTAGCATTAATTGTTTTAACAATCAAATTAATTTATTCTGTTGAAAGAATAAATGTTTTACTTGATGGTGTTGAAAGAAAGATGAAAACTGTTGATAAAATCTTTGGTGCTGTTGATAATGTAGCAGATTCCTTTGCTGCTTTATCTGATCGTGTTGTTGATGGTATCGCAGGATTAATTAATAAAGTTTTTAGTGGAAGAAAGAAAAAAAGAAGAGAAATAGAGGAGGAAGATTAATATGGGAAAAGGTGCTGGAAAATTTGTTGCAGGTGCTGTAGTAGGAGCAGCTGTAGGAGCAGGTCTTGGAGTATTGTTTGCTCCAAAAAGTGGTAAAGAAACAAGAGAGGAATTAAAACAAAAATTAGAAGAACTAAAGGAAAAAGCAAAAGATATTAAGTTTAGTGATGTAAAAGAAAAAATTGAAACTAAAATTGAAGAATTAAAAAAAGATATCGCTGATCTTGATAAAGAAAAAGTTTTAAATTATGCTAAAGAAAAGGCGAAAGCTGTTAAAGATAAAGCTAATGAATTAGTTCGTATTGCTAAAGATAAAGGAACTCCAGTTCTTGAAGATGCTGCTGAATCAGTTCGTGAAAAAGCTTTAGAAGTTGCTAAATCTGCAGTTGATAAATTAGAGAAAAAAGAAGAAGAAAAAGAATAGTTAACTATTCTTTTTTCATTGATAAATCAAAAAATAAATTATATAATAACTACGGTGATTATTAATGGAAGGCTTTCATTTTAAAAAGTCCTTTGGACAAAATTTTATCAACAATTCACAAATTATTAATAATATAATTAAGTGTACAAATATTAAAGAAAATAGTTTAGTAATAGAGATAGGTCCTGGTAGTGGTAATTTGACTAAAGAACTATCTAAAGTTAGTAAAAATGTTTTAGCTTATGAAATAGATGATAGATTAGAAGATATTCTTGATGAGAGATTAATTGATTGTAACAATGTTACAATTGTTTATAAAGACTTCTTAAAAAGTGATTTAGTTAATGATATATGTAAATATGAATATGATCATTTATATGTAGTAGCTAATATTCCATATTATATTACAACGCCTATTATTGAAAAGATTATTAATTCTGATGTTCCTTTTGAGAATATAACTTTAATGATGCAAAAAGAAGTAGGAGATAGATTATCTAGTAAACCAGGTAATCGTAACTATGGTTCATTAACCGTATTTTTAAATTATTATTTTGATATTAAGAAACAATTTATTGTTAGTCGTAACTATTTTACTCCAAGACCTAATGTTGATAGTGTTGTTGTAACATTAACAAAAAAAGATGGACGTAGAGCTTTATCTGATGAAGTGTTTTTTAAACTAATTAGAGATGCTTTTCAATATAAGAGAAAGAATATTAGAAATAATTTAAAAAGTTATAATTTATCAATAATTGAAGATGAGTTAAAAAAACATAATTTAGATCTTAATGTTCGTTCTGAATCTTTATCTTTAGAAATCTTTTTAGATATTGCTGATAGATTAGTAAAAGACAAGGTTAAATAATTAAACCTTGTCTTTTTCTCTCTATATGATGCATTAATTGATAATTATAATGTTCCATACCATGTAACAGGACATTCCGGTGTTGTATCATAATAACCTACAATACTGTTTTGTAAAGAGATACCTGTATAATACATATCATGCTTTAGGGCATTAGTTAAAGATATATTACTTGTAGCATGAGCGTAATCGCCATATACGGTTATTTGATTTACGGTACTACTTGGTACCTTTTTCTTCAATTGAACCAATATATAAGATGATAGAGCATTTAATGAACCTGATGGTAATTGTGATACTGCGGTATCGCCATAACCTGATGTTTCATGCCAATTATATGTCATTGAAGTATATGAGTTGTTACTAGACGTTGTATAATCTAACTGAAAATATGGGGATAAACTTCTTCTAATACTATTTGAAGCATATCCTATTCCAATGATATCATAACTTCTTTTCTTTGGCATTTTACGCCATTCAAGTGTTGCTTTAGCTGTTACTATATCATCACTTGTTTTCGAAAGAGATGTAATTAATTTCTTATATTCTGTATATATTATACCTGTTGCTGTAATCATTGCATTATCATTTCCATGTAGGTATTCAAGTTCAGTAACTTCTTCTGTTACTGATGATGTTATACCATTCTTTTCAACATTGGTTGTTTTATAATATTTTTCATTTGTAACTAAACCAATTCCTTCGGTATCTTTATATTTTAGATATAAGTCATAATTAAGATTATTAATTTCATTCTCTGTAAAGCCAACACTTAATAAATTAAGATACTCTTCTTCAGTTATTTCAATATTATTATTGTTAGTATATGCTTTAACATTTATTATTAACATAAATAATAATATTGCGAATAAAACTTTTTTCATATTTCCTCCTTTCAATTTCATTTTATAAACCATTATTAAGATAGTCTATTAATTATTTGGATAGTGATAATAAAAAAAATCTCTCTAAAAGAGAGAATTATTCTTTTTCAAAGAAAATATCGTATTCTATATTCTTATTTATATCATTATCAAACTCAATAATAATTTTTATATTTTTACTATGATTTGTTAATTTAATATAAAGATTTAATTCTTCTAGGAATTTTGATAAATCATTTTTTTCACTTATATAGTTATAAACGATAGTATTATCTTGCATAATTTTAAAATTATAATTTTTAATATTAGATATTTTCATATCATCAACAATTACTCTAGATAGATATAGTGTACTAATTTTATCTTCTATTAAGATACCACTAATATTATGATTTTTTATATAATAGATTGTTGCTTTATTATTAAAGTAAATAAATATATTAAAAAAGATTGATATTAATAATAATAAAAATATTATAATATTAATTTTTCTTTTATTATTAATTTCATTTGATTTTAAACTATTTAATTCTTTATTAGAATAATTATTATAATCTTCATGATTAACTAGTTCAAAAATAGAAGTATTAAGTATTTTAGATAGTTCTTTTATATTGTCAATATCAGGTAAATATAAATCATTTTCCCACTTTGATATTGTTTTATCACTTACATTAAGCTTATCTGCTAAATCTTGTTGTGTTAGTTTATTTATTTTTCTTTTATATTTTAAATATTTACCAAATGTCATAATATCACCGTTTTCATTTTATAATTTTTTTTATTTATTATTTATCTTGTCCAATCATAAAGATATAATAATCTCTAATTATTAATATATTATGGTATAATTATATTGGTGATTTTATGAGTCCATTATTAATTTTATTTATTGCAATACTTAGTATTGTTGTAGTTATCGTTTTAATCCTTTTTTATTTATATTACAAATTTAAAAGAGTAATGGGAGTAAAGAATTTAAGTTCTTTTATAAATGATGTGAAAGATTATGACCGTAATAATTATAGTACTGAGAAATCAATATCTGGTATGACGCGTATTCTTGAACCATTAATTATTAAAGATTTTCCAGACTTTAATTTAAAACATCTTTATTCTAATGTTGAAACAGGTATAACTAATGTTTTATCAGCTAAATCAAAATTAGATACAAAATTTTTAAATAAAGGATTAGATTTAATAAAAGGTAAAATTATTAAAGAAATTAATGATATGCGTGAAGATAAAATTGAAGTTAATTATAGTGATCTTCGATTTAATCAACATGCTCTTAAGAGTTATAAAAAGAATAATGGTACAGCAACTATTACAACTGCAAGTTCTGTTAGTTATAAATATTCATCAAATAAAAATGAACGAAAATATGATGATTTAAGATGTGAATCAAAATTTGAATGTGAGTTTATTTATATATATGATGAAGACCATTTTGAAGATAAAGCTAAGTCTTTCTCTGTTCATTGTCCAAATTGTGGAGCTCCTGTAAAAGGACTTGGAGATTTATCTTGTAGTTACTGTGGAAGCAATGTTAAAAAAGTAAATTTACGTAATTGGGAAATCGCTAGTATAAAAGAAATAAAGTAGGAGGTTTTATGCAAGTAGTAGATCGTAAAACAAAAAATGAATATACGTATGAACCATCTAAGTTTGTTAAATATATGTATGAAAATAAAAGCGGTAGATTTTTCTTAAAACTATTAAATAATCGTTTTATGGCAAATTTATCTAGAATATACATGAATACTTTTTTATCAATACCATATAAAAATAAAATAATTAAAAAGAATAATGTTGATATGAGTTTATATGAAGATAAAAAGTATTTAAGTTATAATTCATATTTTACAAGAAAATTAAAGAAATTAAATTTTGTAAAAGATAATAAAGTATTTATTGCTCCTTGTGAATCTAAACTATTAGTTTTAAAGATTGATAACGATACAAGTTTTGATATTAAAGGTTCTAAATATACTTTATCAGAAATATTGAAAGATGATATTTATAAAGAATATAATGGTGGTTATGCTATGATCTTTCGATTAGAAGCTACTAATTATCATCGTTATATCTTTCTTGATTCAGGAACAAGAGATGAATACAAATTTATTAAAGGTAAATTAAATACTGTTCAACCAATAGCTTATAAACATTTTAAAGTATTTCATGAAAATTGTCGTGAATGGACTGTTCTTCATACTGATAATTTTGATTCAGTTATTCATATGGAAATAGGTGCTATGATGATTGGTAGAATAAATAACAATGATAAAAGGGAATTTAATAGAGGAGATGAAAAAGGTTTTTTCTCTTTTGGTGGCTCAACTATTCTTTTATTAGTTAAAAAAAATATCATCAAGATTAATGATGATATTATGAATAATTCATTAGAATTTAAAGAAACAACTGTTAATATTGGCGAAGAAGTAGCAAAAAAGATCAAGTAATTGATCTTTTTATTTTTTCTTTATTTTTATTTTTATTAATTTCATCGTGTATTCTTAAAACGTCTATATCTATTTCTTGAATTATAGTTTCAATATTATTTTCATGAATATAAGTTACTATTTCTTTATATGGTATGTTATTTAATATTACATGATATGCTAATAACTGACCATAACAATAATTAAAAGTTCTTTTAAATTTATCTTCACTGTTATTATTGTTTAATATTTCTATTAATGAGGTAGCTCCTTTAATAATATTGTTATTATAATATGTTAAATAGTTTTGGGCTTCCATTTGATATAAATCATTATCGATTAGATATTTTATAAATAATAGTTCAAGTATAGATGAAGGTGATTCAATTTTTAATACTTTTTTAGGATTATAAGTTTCATGATATTCTTTATAAAGATAATCAGGGTAAGCATGGCCTAATTCATGCATAAGAGATATCATTGTTTCAACAGTATTACATCTATCAACTAAAAGATAGATATCATCATTCTTTTTATCATATATTTCTTCACCTGTACGATAGTTTTCTAATCTTATAAGATTACCTTTTTCTTGAATGCTTTTTAATAAAGCAACAAGTTCTGGATTAACTGCTTCAAGAAAATCATATATTATTTTAAAGAATTCTTCTTCATCAACATAAGATGTATAACGACCTTCCTCTTTAATAGGTAAATCTTTAAATGTTTCAAATAGTTCAATTAATAATTCACAATTATTGTGGATAAATATATTTACATTTTTATTAATTTCCATTCCTCCTGTTGTACACCATCTATCATAATCTCTATCACCATTCATATATTGGTATAGATAGGGTATTGTCTCTCCATAATGTGGTGCAAGAGCAGTAATAAGTTTTTCAACATCACTTCTTTCGTTAAAGTCATGGATATAACTATAACGAGTTAAACTATCATTAACAAGTTTTTTTATATCTTTCATGTAAACCTCTCTTATTTATTATATCATAGGTATAATATATAAAAAAAAGATCATAAATGATCTTTTAAATTTTAATTTTCTTTTTAATTATATTTGTTAGTCTTGGATATAATTTAAATGAATAAACAATAATATTTGTTATTGCAAAGATTATAAAGGCATAAACAGCATCATAGAAATAATGTTGCTTAATAAACATTGTTGTTAATACTATTAAGATTAAGAATAATGAGAGAGGTATTTTAACACTCTTCTTTATTTTCTTACTTACACATAATGTAAAGATGGCTTGATAGCAGAATAAACAATGGATTGATGGACAACAATTAAGGGCAGGGTTATCAGCACTATATGTTATTTTTAGTACTAACTCCGTTAGAAAGTCTAAATTACTATAATCAACCCATGGTCTATACATGATAGTTGGATATGCTATAAAGATAATACTAGATATTATATCTCCTAAAATAGCAGCCATAATACCTTTATAGTAGTTTTTTCTATCTTTTCTAAATACATAGTACATTGTTAATAATACGGTTGGAAAGAACAAATCATATACATATACTAAATGTGGTATAAATGGTATTTTATTATCAATAGGTGAATATATATAATGATAATTAAATTGAACTAATTTGACTAACCAATACAAGATAGCCATAGCAACCATCATTGAACAAATCGATATTAAAAACTTTTTATCTAAAAATTCACTAAAAAATTCTTTTAATTTCTTTTTCATATTTATCACAAACGTTATTATATCATAATTTCCTTTTTTTTAAATAAAATGTTACAATATATGTGGTGATTATATGGAAGAAAGAATTATAGAACTTGAAAATAAAGTTGATGAATTAAATAGTCGTTTATATGATATTGAAAAAAGAGAAGCAGGAAGAAAAGTAGGAAGATTAATAAAAAATCTTATAACGCTATTAATAGTTTTTGGATTGATATATGGAAGTTTAAAAGCTTATGATTATGTTAAAAATGAACTTCCAAAAGATATTGATGAAAAAGTAAATGAAGTAGAAGATAAAGTTATTAAAAAAATGGGAACTAATTAGTTCTCATTTTAAGTTTACTTTAATACTATATTTACTATTACCTCGGTAATATCCATATTCATTAATATCACCATCTTTATATGTAAATACTTCAAGATAGATTGGTGATGATACTTTTTTTCCTTCACCGGCAAGATATAGTTTAATTGAAGTTATAACAGTATTTTTTTTCATATCACTCATTTCAAGATGGGAATAAACAGTGCCAGGTTTATGATTATAACTATCATATAAATAAACTAAGACATATGGAGTATGTTTATGTTTACTTGTAGGATCAAGGATTGTTTGTTCATACTTTTCACCATCAACTTCAAATGATATATAAAATCCTGTTTTATATTCATCAATATCTTTATAACTCTTAAAATAACGATACCAGTTGTTTTTAACAGAATCATTAGGAAGTTTTTCTAAATCAGTATAGAAGGCATTATAAGTACCAATTTCTACATGGTTAGCTTTTTTATATGTTACTTCATGCACTTTTTTATTATTTTGATATAATCCAACTTTAATAGGATTATTATCTTTATATGTTGATTCTTCTGGTTCAGCGATTTTCTCTTCAATTTTATCTATTTTTTTACCATTTACTAATTCTTTATTTTTACAACCTGTTAATGTAATAACTAAAATAATTATTATTATATATTTCATTTTTATCTCCTATATTATTATAATACAAATAAAAAAATCTCTAAAGAGATTTTAATATATAAATGTATTTTCAGAATAATATGTAGGTTCACATATAACGTTAATACCTAATTTCTTAATCATTTTTTTTTCTGATAAAGGTAAAATATATGTTATATACATATCCATTCCTTTTAAGTCACTTAAGTGTGATAAGGCATTTTCAACACTGGGATTAGTTACTGAACATATTGATAATGCAATTAATAATTCTGATAATTCAAGTCTTGTATTACCATCTTGTAATTCATTCTTTTTCATTTTTTTAATAGGTTGAAGAATATTTGTTGGTAATAATTTAATTTTATCAGGAATACCAGATAAGTCTTTAATTGCATTTATAATACAACTAGATACAGGACTTAATAATTCGGTTTCTTTTCCAGTTAATTTATGACCATTATCAAGTTTAATTGCTGCAATATGACTATTTTTTTCTTTAGATTTAGTTAGTGCTAATTTTCTTATATCGAAATAATCTTCATCAATTCCTAAATTATTCATTAATACTTTAATTCGGTTAGCAATTTCTAGACTACCAGTACCAAGTTTATAATCTTTCATAGCACTAAAATATCTTCTTACTATTTCTTTTTTAGCAGCATCTTGAAGTACTTCATCATTAGTGATACATTCACCAATTTTATTAACACCCATATCAGTTGGTGAATAATAAATATCTTTTCCGGTTATTTTATGAAGAATTGATTTAAGTACAGGGAATAATTCAATATCACGATTATAATTAACAGCTTTAATGTTATATTTCTCTAAATGGAAAGGATCAATCATATTAATGTCATGTAAGTCAGCAGTAGCAGCTTCATAAGCAACATTAACTGGATGATTAAGTGGTAAATCCCATACAGGGAATGTTTCATATTTAGCATATCCGGCATTAACACCCATTTTATGTTCATGATATAGTTGTGATAAGCATGTTGCAAGTTTTCCAGATCCTGGACCAGGGGCATTAACTAAGATTAATTTTTTAGTTGTTTTTATATAAGGATTAGCACCATAACCTTCATCACTAACAATAGTATCAACATCAGCTGGATATCCTTTAGTTGGTTTATGAATATAAGATTTTACATTATTAATTTTTAACTTTTTAATAAAGTTATCAACACCATTTTGATTATCAAAAAGGGTAATAACAACAGAGTTAACTGTAAAACCTAATTTTCTTAAATTATCTATTAATCTTAATACTTCTGAACTATATGTAATATTATATTCTTCTCTTTTTTTATTTTGAGAGATAGAATTAGCATTAATACAAAGAATTATTTCTAAATCATCTTTTAACTCTTGAAACATTTTAATTTTAACATTTAAGTCAAAACCAGGTAGTATACGTTCAGCATGTGTATCATCAAATAATTTACCACCAACTTCAAGATATAACTTATCAAACATTTTAATTCTTTCTTTAATTTTTTCACTTTGTATTTTTACATATTTTTTATTATCAAATCCTATTTCCATGGCTATTCTCCTTACTCCATTTTACTATAAATAGTGATTGTTGTCATTAATAATTAAAAATTATACATATTTTTGATATAATTAAAATGGAGTATAAAATGTTAAAAGAAAAAATATATGATTTTGAAGATAGTTTATCTATTGAAGAAATTGAAAAAGGTTTAATCGAATATTTTAATGAGATAATTACTCATAAAAGAGGTAAACTTTTTTATAATGATTTTCGATCTTTAATTCTTGTATTACCAAATAGATGTCTTGCTAAATCATGTGAAAGATATGGACTAGCTTCACATAATCATTCAGCTATTAATCTTATTAGATATATTGAAGGTGATAATTTATATTATGATGAAGATGATGAGAAGAATCCTTTTTCTTCACTAACTGAACGAAAGAAAATTAGAGAAGAGTGTGTTAGAATAAGACTTTCAGCTTCAAGTGATACTTTATTAACGGATATTGAAATTCCAAATAGAAAAAATGAGTTTCAATTAAAAATAATTCGTCTTGTTATTTTAATAATAAAAGGACTAAAAGAGAAGAATGCTTTTCCTTCATTTAGTATAAATTTATGGGATAATAATGGAAGACATGTTTATTCTAGTCAAAATGATGATGAAGATAAGATTTTATCAGATGATTATGAAGAGGAAATAATTGAAAAAAGTAAACAAAGTAAAAAATAACGTTTAACGTTATTTTTTTTATTAAATATATAGATAAATATAATTATTGTTGCTATAATTATTATAAGATAGGGTGTGAGTAGTGTGTTAGAAGAAAATGTATTAAATAGAGATGAATTAAGTAAAATGAATAGGTATTTTGATGCCTTAAATTATTTATCAGTAGGACAATTATATTTACTTGATAATCCTTTACTTAGAAGACCATTAAGACTAAGTGATGTAAAACCTAATGTTGTTGGTCATTGGGGAACAACTCCAGGCCAAAATTTTATTTATATGCATTTAAATCGTGTAATAAAAAAATATGATTTAAATATGCTTTATGTATCAGGACCTGGTCATGGTGGCCAAGCAATGGTTGCTAATACTTATTTAGAAGGTACATATTCAGAAATATATCCTAATATTACAGAAGATGCTGAGGGCTTGAAAAAATTATTTAAACAATTCTCTTTTCCAGGAGGTATTTCTAGTCATGTTGCGCCAGAAACTCCAGGAAGTATTAATGAAGGTGGAGAGTTAGGATATAGTCTATCTCATGCTTATGGAGCTGTTCTTGATAATCCATCTCTTATTGTTGCTTGTGTTGTTGGTGATGGTGAAGCAGAAACAGGACCACTTGCTACTAGTTGGCATGGTAATAAATTCATAAATCCAAGAAATGATGGAGCCGTTCTTCCAATACTCCATTTAAATGGATATAAAATTGCTAATCCAACTATTTTTGCAAGAATTTCAAGAGAAGAACTTATTGATTATTTTTTAGGATGTGGATATGATCCAATCGTTGTCGAAGGTGACGATATTAGTTTTGTTCAAGAATTAATGGCTAGAGCAATGGATAAAGCTATTCTTAAAATATTAAGAATTCAAAGAGAAGCTCGTGAAAATAATCATATTATTAGACCTCGTTGGCCAATGATTATTTTTAAAACACCAAAAGGATGGACTGGACCTAAGACAACTGATGGGAAACAATGTGAAGGATCGTTTAGATCACATCAAGTACCAATTATTGTTAATAAAGAGCATCCAGAAAATTTAAAAGAGTTAGAAAGATGGTTATTAAAATATCATCCTGAAGAATTATTTGATAAAAATGGTACTTTAATTCCTGAACTAAAGGAATTAGTTCCAAAAGGAAAAAGAAGAATGGGAGCTAATCTTCATGCTAATGGTGGAGTATTGCTTCGTGAACTTAGAACACCTGATTTCCGTGAATATGGAATAAAAGTAAAAAAGCCTGGTAAAACAATGGCTCAAGATATGATAGAACTAGGTAAATATGTTCGTGATATTATTCGCTTAAATCCTAATAACTTTAGAGTTTTTGGACCAGATGAAGCGTTATCTAATAGACTTAATTATGCTTTTGAAGAGACTAATAGACAATGGAATGCAACAATTTTCCCATCTGATGAATATATTGCTAAAAGTGGTAGAATAATTGATTCTTATCTATCGGAACATATGTGTGAAGGTATGCTTGAAGGTTATCTACTTACGGGAAGACATGGATTTATTCATTCATATGAAGCTTTTATAAGAATTGTTGATTCAATGGCAAGTCAGCATGCTAAATGGTTAAAAGTAACTAAAGAATTGCCTTGGAGACGTCCAATTGCTTCGTTAAACTATATTTTAACAAGTCATGTATGGCAACAAGATCATAATGGTTTTACCCATCAAGATCCTGGTTTTATTAACCATTTAGTAACAAAGAAAGCTGATATAACAAGAGTATATTTGCCACCAGATGCTAACTGTTTAATATCTTGTTTTGATCATTGTATTAAAAGTAAAAATTATATAAATGTTATTGTGGCATCAAAACATCCTCGTCCACAATGGTTATCTATGCATGATGCTATTAAACATTGTACTCAAGGTATTGGTATATGGGAATTTGCAAGTAATGATAAAGGACAAGAACCAGATTTAGTTTATGCTTGTGCTGGTGAAACACCAACTCTTGAAGTTCTTGCAGCTGTTGATATTTTACATAAAGAAATACCAGAGTTAAAAATAAGAGTAATCAATGTTGTTGATTTAATGAAATTACAATCTAATCACAATCATCCACATGGACTTAGTGATTCTGAGTATAATGCTTTATTTACTCTTGATAAACCAATTGTTTTTGCATACCATGGATATCCAAATTTAATTCATGAATTAACATACAATCGTGTAAATAAGAATTTACATGTTCGTGGATATAATGAAGAGGGTACTATAACAACGCCATTTGATATGCGTGTACAAAATAAGATTGACCGTTATGATTTAATAATGGATGCTATTAAATATGTTCCATCACTTGGAAATAAAGGAGCCTTCTTGTATCAATTCTGTAAAGATAAATTAGTTGAACATAAAGAATATATTAGTGAATATGGTGAAGATTTACCTGAAGTAAAGAACTGGGAGTGGGGTAATAATGAGTAATGAAGAGTTTATAATTTACTTACAAGATATTTTTGGTGGATTTTTAGGTAATCTTATAACTTTATTAGTAATTGGTATTCTAATAGTTGTCGAGTTAATTGCTGCTAATATGATTGGTTTAAGAAAAATGTTTATAAAAGCTAAAAAACCATCATGGGCAGCTTTTGTACCCGTTTATCGTGAATGGGTAATATGTGAAATGGTAGGAGTAAGTCCATATTGGGTAACAGCATGTTTATGTGCAATCTTCTTATTTCCACAAATACCTGTTTTTGGAGAAATATTATCAATTACAGTATTAGTTTATTATAAAGTTATTACATCTATAGCTCTAGCAAAATCCTTTAATTATAATCAATCTTATGCTGTTGGAATTGCCTTTGTACCATCTATTTTTTATCTAATTATTGGTT
>Ga0247611_10005644_pt1 | contig 16406 bp, 1 predicted proteins | sample 177DNAGHGhighgp2_FD_192422 | JGI IMG/M metagenome (GOLD analysis project Ga0247611, IMG submission 192422) | Sheep rumen microbial communities from Palmerston North, Manawatu-Wanganui, New Zealand - 1770 DNA GHGhigh gp2 | ecosystem: Host-associated > Mammals > Digestive system > Stomach > Rumen ... | reverse complement strand
ACTGCGGGAGCGGTCGAAACGGCTTGACAAGATGCCGGGAGCCCTGTTCCAAAGCACCGACCCAACCCTGCGAGACATCCGCTATCACGCCATCAACAACCTATACCGCTATGACCAACTCGAGCTCTCCAACCACAACGTTTATGCCATTCCGGTGGCCGACGCGCTGCTGGCTCCCGGAGGCGATTCGGTACATGTGTCGAAAGGTGGCGTATTCTCGCTCATGGCAGGAAGCCAGTTGCTGTTCCCGCGCGACAGTGCGTTCCATCTGTTTTACGACTGCGACCTCATGCTGAAGAACGGACAGACCTACAGCGGAAAGGGTAAGATAGACTATGTTGGCGTGGATGAAAAGAAACAGCCGATATACATGACGCAGATAGCCCCCGATGCACAGGGGGTCAGCACCGCCCAAGGCACCATTTCCGACTCGGCCCAGTTCACTCTCTCCTCGGCCTTCGGCTTTGCGGGTACAGTGAGGATTGATGCCCAGCACCGATTCTATCATTTCGACGGGGGCGTGAGACTGCTGCACAACTGTGCGCCGGCTGCCCAGCTTGCTCTGTTGGCCTATTCCGACTATCTTGACCCCGCCAACATTCGTGTCGAAGTGCCGGAAAATCCTGTCGACTGGAAGGGCAAGGCAATCAGTGCTGCAGTGGCTATGGGGACTCCCGGTTTGCAACCCTCGTCGGCATTCCTGCTTCGCCAGTCGGGCGTAAGTCCGCTGCTCAGCAGTCACGGATTGCTGCATTTTGACGAGACGGCAGGGAGCTATACCATCACTTCACAGGAAAAACTCGATGACCCGGAATTTGTCGACCGCTATCTGACCCTTAACACTGAAAGCTGCGTCATCGATGGTGAAGGACCCATCACTTTCGGTCCCATAGTGCAGCCTGCGGGCATCCAGGCATACGGCACACTGCATTACGACCCCGAAACTCAGGATAACTTCAGTATGAATACCATCTTCGGAGTCACTTTCCCCATTGACCAGTCTGTCCTGAACCAGATGGCTAAGCAAATTGAGGACGACCTGCGTCCAACCCCGGCCGACCGTGACAATGAGTTGCTGGACCGTGCTCTGCTGTTCCACATGGGTGACCCAGACGGCGAACTGGCCTACCAGACCTACCTTAGCACCGGTGCATTCGACAAGTTGGAGGGATTCCTGAACAACACATTCCTGATAGAAGGAATACGCTGGAAATATTCACCCAAGGTGGGGTATACAGCTGCTGGAACGGCATCCCTCTGCAACGTTGGGGATAAGCAGCTGCACGTCAATGTGCGAGTCAGAGCGCAACTATTCAGCCGCGGTAACCAGACGCATTTGGTTCTCTACCTACAGGTGGCTGGCGACCATTGGTACTATTTCAACTATCAGTATCAGACACATCACCTTACCATCTATTCGAGCGTGGGCGAGTGGAACGACCGAATCCTCTCCATTAAAAAGGATAAAAGGACTTCAGACACGTTCAGCTACTCTCTTGCTGGGTCTAAGGCTGAGATTCAACGATTCCTGTCATCGTTCACTGGTGATGGGGCTGATGAGGAGGAAGAGGATTACGAAAGTTCAGACGAGGAAGAGTAACAGTCTTTTTCTGATCGATAATACTGTAATCCAGTGCAATGACGATTTGGTCATTGCACTGGATTTTTGTTTAATTGGCTGATATAGGTCTATTTATATGGATATAGGTCCCGACCTTGAGACAGAGATACCCGAATTTGTTCCGTAGGGTGTCAAGAAAAGAGAGACGAAGCGTGCACGAAGTGCTTTTTTGCCCCGTGAGGTGCGAAAAAATAGTATTTGAAATACAGGTTGTTATATGCTATTTGTAAAATAATTCGAGTTTTTTTTTGTCATGTCGAAAAAAGTTAGTATCTTTGCAACCGCTTTCGAAAGGAAAAGAAGGTTTTGCCCAGGTGGTGGAATTGGTAGACACGCTACTTTGAGGGGGTAGTCGCCGTAGGGCGGTGCAAGTTCAAGTCTTGTCCTGGGCACGGTTTTACATACTAAAAGGTCTCGAGAGTTTGAGACAACCAATGTTGCCCGGGTGGCGGAATTGGTAGACGCGCACGTTTCAGGTGCGTGTTCCGAAAGGAGTGCAGGTTCAAGTCCTGTTCCGGGCACCAAAGAGATTTTGCAAGTAACTCTAAATGAGCGAAAATGCAAAATCTTTTTTCTTTTATATCCCAGTTTTGGCCACCTTTTGGAACACCAGCCAGACACCGTGTAGATATTCAGCCACTACCACATCGTCAAGCTGATGAACGAGAAGCTGGACAAGGTTAGGCGCGGCACCTATAATCAAAAGACAGACGAGAACAAGCGCCGCTTGATAAAGGGGCAACGTTGGCTGCTGCTGGTAAACGATGACACCCTCACGTACAAGGTCGAAGAACGCCTGCACAAGACTCTTGACATCAACCGTCCGCTGGCTATCGCCTGATACCTTAAGGAATCCCTCCGCCACGTATGGTGGCAGGGCAACGAGCAGGATGCCAAGCTTATACTCGATGGCTGGATAGGACAAGTCAAGCGGTCAGACCTGAAACACATCGAAAGCATCGCAGACGCCCTTTCTCGCCATGGCAACGGCATACTCGCATGGTACGACTATCGCATCTCCAACGGCGACCTTGAAGGCATCAACAACAAAATCAAAACCATAAAATGGCAAGCCTACAATTATAGGGATATGCCTTTCTTCAAACTCAAACTCCTGTCTCTACACGATTCCACCTATCCATTTAATGGATGAACCAAAAATAAGTTGATAAGATAATTAATTAGTGAGAGCGCGTTTCTCCGAAACGCTAATGCCTTGACGTTCTGCTGTACCTCACTATGTGAGGGGTTATTAAGAGTAAGGCTATCCGAGCCCTTATCGTTATATCTTATTTTTTAACTGTTTCTTAAATAGTTTTATTTTCTAAAAAAAATGTATATTTGCAGTGTGTCATCGTAGCTCTTTTTTTATTCTACTTATGGTATATCCTCTTAATATTAGATGCTTATGAAGAGCTCGCTGTCATCTAAAAAACTTAAAAAATAGTTCTTTTCATCAATTCGATAGATTATGAAAGCACGAGTAGGTATTCTTTCCCTTGTGGCGATACTTTTTTTATCGACACGGGTTGCAAACGCTCAGTATAGTGTGAATATGGTGGCAGGTCAGACTATTCAAATTGATGGTTGCCAACACCCCTCTGGCTCTATTTACGACAATGGTGGCCCCAACGGCTATTATTCTAACGGTTTTAGTGGTTATGTCACCATTGCGGTGCCAACAGGAGTAGTCATAAATCTTTCAGGTACACACGATTTAGAGGGGTGCTGTGATTATATTTCGGTGTGGGACGGCGCCTCTGACGGTACTCTTTTATGGAACCGATGCGGGTCAGGGGAGATGTCGCTTGTGGCCACTAGTGGATTGATGACCATTCGGTTTACCTCCGACGGATCTGCAACCCGCGAAGGTTTTGCGCTTAGCTATAGTTGTAGTGGCGTGGGATCTGACTGCGTGAATGGACCCACTGGGGTGATTATATCGGACATCACCACTACATCGGCTCAGGTATCTTGGTCTGCCCCCAACACGGGAGGTCCTTTTATGGTCAATTTGAATGGTGCCGTTTCGATGGTGAACACCAACAGCATGTCGTTGACTGGCCTGAACGTAAACACACGCTATGATTTGTTTATAAGCTCGGTGGCTGACAACTGGGATCCTTGCTGCACCGCACGCGAGAGTTTCCGTACTGCTTGCGGGACAATGAATCCACCTATGGAGGAGTCGTTTGACGACTATGGTATAGGCTACAACGTGATGCCCACTTGTTGGACTAAGCTGCTCAACTATGACGATACGCTCAACGAACCCCAGATTGTAGGCAATCCCTTCAGCAGTTCGCCAGGTGCATTGCGGATGTACTGCGGCAGTAACGATGATGGCAACCACTATTCGATGGCAATAGGGCCGAGGATGAACGTGAGCGATATTGCTTCGCTTTCGGTTCGCCTGAGCCTGAGGGCCGCCTATAGCGGCACATACCTGATAGTAGGGGTGTGCGACAGTACGCTGCGTAGCAACAACAACTTCACTCCAGTCGACACGATTACAATCAACGCTGTCAACACTTGGGAGGAGAAGGTGGTGAATCTGGCCAGCTATGCGGGGAGTGGCAAGTATGTTGCTTTCCGTATGCAACGCAGTTTGCAGTCGGGCAATGGGTGCTATCTCTTTATCGATGATGTGGCACTGCTGCCCTGCGGTGTCTTGGACGAGCGGCTCTATGACCGTACGTACAACAGCATGTGGTTGGCGTTTGACACCTTTGGCTCTCCAGTGGTGAATATCGAGTATGGCCCCGCAGGCTTTGCCGACGGTACGGGCATTGCGGTAAACGCTATCACATCGCCCTATAGGCTTACCGGGCTAAGATCTGCCACAGAATATGAGGTGAGGCTTCACCCCGTCTGTCAGTCTGGTGGAGCAGATGAGGACCGCAGCATTCGCCTCGCCACCCTGGCACCACCCCACAACAGGCTGAACCTTTGCTATGATTTTGATTCTAACAGTTCCATACCAGCAGACTTCATTGTGGCTGAAACATACAATGGAACACCCAGTATAAGCAATGGGCAGCATTATAGCGGCAATTACTCGCTCAGGATGCTAGGATACAATTATGACAGGCACAGCATGTTGGTTTTCCCTGCTGTGGACACGGTGGATGTCAACTCGCTGTCGCTCAGCTTTGCACTTAATGGCAACGGTAGAAGCCAGATAGTGGTGGGGGTGATGGAGTATCCCGAACGGCCAGATAGTTTTGTGCCTGTGGACACAATACAGACCTCGGGAGGGTGGCAGCATGTCACGGTGCCGTTATCGCGCTATAGTGGTTCGGGACGTTATCTTGCACTCTGGTGTTGGTATGACAATGCCTATATCGACAATGTGGAACTCTCGCAATGTGCCTTGGGTAGTGTTCGGGTAACAGACGTGACCAACCGCAGTGTACGAATCACTTGGGATACCCCAGACACAGGCTGGCATGGCAGCAGTGCCACCATCGAGTATGGCGGCGCAGGATTTGTCTTGGGAAGTGGCACTCGCTTGACGGTTAATCCAGCTGCTGGCAGCACCACAATAACGGGGTTAGCAGCCGACTCGACCTACGACTTTGTGGTCTATGGCAATTGCGACACCATGGTGCAGCACTGTGGCTTGAACCGCTATACTGTTCATACACTCGATAGTCAATTGCAGCCAGCCTATTGTGAGGGATTTGAGCAGTATACAAGCAATGAGTACCCATTTGGCTGGACACGCCCTCAGACCTACGAATCTCGCCCACGTGTGAGCAACAATCGTGCCCACAATGGCAGCAATTCACTGGACCTCTATTCGTATACCTACTACAATAATCATGCCATGGCCGTACTGCCAATGATTGAGACCAGCGATTTGGGCGACCTCTATGTTGGTTTTTGGTACAACGGCAGCACCAATGGCAGCTATGACGATTGCTATCTGGAATTGGGGGTGGTCGAGTCGCCCTATGACCCTTCGTCCTTTACAGCGGTGGCACGTTATCCCTTGGTCAATGGCCAGTGGCAACGCGGTGTTGCCGACTTCGCCTCGTATACCGGGTCGGGCCACAACATCGCCTTCAGGTGTGTGGGTACGAGGGGAGCGGAATGCTGGATCGACGACATCAGCGTCAACACCTGCCAATTGCGCAATATTACCGAGACAGCTCTTACCAGTCATAGCGTCGCCATCTCCTGGACCCTTGCGGGTTCGGGCACGGGTGCCACTATTGAATACGGTCCGCAAGGATTTCAGTTAGGGAGTGGCACTCGGGTTTCGGTGTCGGACAGCAGCTACACCATAGATGGTCTTGCAGCCGACACTCCATACGATTATTACATCTGGGGAAACTGCACCGACGACAGTGGCTACTGCACCTTCGACCAATACACATTTCGCACCCTTCCTGTCGCCACTGTTGCCACTTGGTGTAACAATTGGGAGAGCTGTGCTGCGGGGGGTGTGCCAAGCGGCATGTACCGCCCACTGGTGTTTGACAATTTCCCACGCGTCACCCAAGAGGGGAATCCCGGCAGGTGCATCACATTCCGTGCATATAAACATTACTATAGCGACTCGGGCTACAGCATGCTGGTTCTGCCGTTGTTGGAAGAGTCGGACCTAAGCGGGTTGACTCTCAATTTCGACCTTCGCAAGGCATATAGCGATGCCAATAGCCACCTGACCATTGGCTTTATGACCAACCCGTTTGACACCACCACCTTCGAACCTGTTTTCGACACCAATCCTGTCAATACAGGATGGATACGTTTCAGCGTCCCTCTATCGTCGTACAGCGGTGCGGGGAGATACATTGCCATTTATTATCATTACCTGCCATCGCAGAACAACCACTATAACGACTATACCTATATAGACAACCTGACCATCGAACGCTGCCATGTTGAGGAGGTATACCTCTACAGTGTAACCACTCACGATGCATGGCTGTCCTGGACCGAAGTGGGGGGTGCGGACAGTGTGGAGGTGGAATACGGCATAGAGGGCAGTCCCAATACCACCATCGTCACAAATGCCATATCCCCCCTACATATAGAGGGTCTCGAGCCCTCTTCCACCTATCGCTATTATGTGAGGCCCCATTGCGCCGGGAGCAGCCAGGTGTGCAGCAACTACGACTACACCTTTGAAACTCGTGCCGACAGCATCGTTTCTGGCTATTGTGAGGGATTCGATGCCATGCCATACGGACAGGTACCCCTGCATTGGACCCGACTAAAGGAGTATAGTAACTATCCGCGCGTGATAGAGAGTGGCAGTGCCGAGTACCATACTTCGTATGCGCGCTCAGTGGCCTTTTATACCTGTAGCGGTTCGGGTAATGGCAATTTCGTGGTGATGCCGGCTGCCGACAGTGCAGTGGGCGGTGGTGTGGTGTCGTTTCAACTGCGCTGCACCAGTTCGGATGTGCGAGGTAGGGCAATTCTCACTGTCGGGGTTATGACTCTGCCCTACGACAGCACCACGTTTGTCCCCATTGCCACGATACGTCCTACATATCAATGGCACCGTTATACAGTGGATTTTGCACCCTATACCGGCACAGGTCGCCACATCGCTTTCCGTTACCAGAGTCTAGACGGCTGTTTCAATAGTTATCTCGACGACCTGGGTTTCAGCCGATGCCGCCTAGGCGAACTTAATGCAACAGGTGTTACCGACCAGAGTGTCCGCCTCAGTTGGCGACAATATGGCCAACGAGGCACCGGTGCACGGTATACCATAGAATACGGAGAAAGTGGATTTTCGAGAGGGAACGGCACCATGGTACACACTACCGACACCACACTCTTGATAAGCGGACTCAACAACAATACCAGCTATCAGTTCTTTGTATGGTCTTCGTGCCAAGATAGCAACCGCTGCCAGGAAGAGAGTGTGGCCATACGGACCCTCGACCAGCCGATTGAAACACCCTATTGTACCAACTTTGCCGGCGAGGCGGTGGGGACGCTTCCTGGCGGCTGGACCCGCTGTTTTGGCGATGTTTATCCGCGGATTTCGTCCGACCGCAGCCGAGAGGCCAGTCGAGCAATCCAGTTCTATGCCTATAGATGCAACAATTGGTCTGACCAGGAGTGCATGGCGGCCATGCCTATAGTCGACCCCGTGCAAGGGTTGCAGCTTGACTTCTACTATTATAACGAGAATAGTAATGCGTGGCTGGAGGTGGGCGTAATAACCAACCCACATGATAGCAACGGTTTTGTCCCACTGCATACGGTGCGCAGGTCGGGCGGTTGGGTCAGAGTAAAGCTTTCTCTGGCCGGATATAGTGGAAATGGCCATTATGTGGCGTTCCGCTACAAGGCAGCCTATTGTTCTAGCGGATATGCTTATATCGACAATCTCACCCTACGCCGATGTGCCATCACTTCATGCCGTCTGGCCAATTTAGGCCAAGAAGGTGTAGACGTGATTTGGAATGCCACAACCGGCACCCCAGGAGTGTGGATGAGCTATGGAACTAGTGCGGGCAGCCTCAGCACCCCAACTTTCCATACATTCAGCCCAATCCATATAGCAGGACTTGCCGAGGCAACCCAGTTTGAGGTGCGTCTTTGGCCGCAATGTGATAGTTTGGCAGACAATTGCAACTACGAAGAACTTCATGAGGAAACGTTACATACTTGGGTTAACATACCCTATTGCACCAACTTCGACGGGCTGGCAAGCAACGGTTTCCCCAACAACTGGCGACGGCATTCTACGGCAGGCAGCAACTATCCTGCTGCTAGTGTCAATGTGCGCCACAGCGAAAACTATTCGCTGCGATTCTACGCCACCGACTCGCTCTTCAGTCAGGCTGCTATGCCCACCACCAACCCAAACAGCGGATGCGTGGCTGCTAACGGACTTTATGTAAACTTCTGGACTTATTTCAGCGGCAACACACAGCAGGGGCGTTTAGTGGTGGGAGTGATGAGCGACATACTTGATACAAACAGTTTTGTCGGGGTCGATACCATATCGGCCATCTCCAGCACTTGGGAACACCACACTGTGTCTCTGGCACCCTACTCTGGCACTGGACGCATCATTGCCTTCCGCTTCCTCTCGGCCAATGGCTGGTGGAGCGAATGCTATGTGGACGACCTGTGTATTGAAAAATGTGTAGCCTCCGACCTCACCATCACCGATATCACCCAGAATTCAATCACCGTGTCGTGGACCGGACAGAGCACGCGGGGGATGGTAGTAGAGTATGGCCCGCGGGGTTTTGCCCACGGGCATGGCATCTTCGATACACTCACTAACAGCCCCGCTACCATCGACGGTCTTACCGAGCTGACTGAATATGAATTCAATTTTATGAGTCTCTGCCAATGCCAGATGATAGGTGCCACCTATCTGCCAGGTGGTGGCAGCACGGGCAGCACCTCTGGTGACGGTAGTTGGAGCGGCGGAGGAACCGGCGGCGGTGGTGGATGGGGCGGAGGTACAGGTATTATCATCACCACTCAAGCACACTACCTAGAGATACCATATTGCGAATCGTTTGATCAGTATGACTCGCTCAATTATCCCATTGGCTATCGACGCATAGTGGGTTCGTCGCACCTCTATCCTGCACTCACCACCAACAACAGCCATAGCGCCGAGAGCAGCATAGCCCTATACACCACTACTGACACCGCATGCTATATGTCGCTCCCACCATTGGAAGAGGGTTCTATAGCCGACATGGTGATGACTTTCTTTGCCTATTCCACCAACGGCTACGCCACTTCGACTGACGTGTTGCATGTGGGGGTGATGAGCAATCCTGACGATCCTGCCACATACGATGAGGTGGCGGCCCTGCGGCTTGCAAGCACGGCCCGCTGGCAGCAGCTGAGCGTGGACTTCTCGGGCTATACGGGCAGCGGGCAATATATAACCTTCCGCTTCAAACCGCTCTATAATAGCTACACATATTATATTGACGACATCTATCTGGGCCGTTGCGGTGTGACCAATGTGCAGTTTTCCACTTCGCCCACATCAGTACAGGTGACGTGGACACCGCTCCACAATCCAAGTGGGGTGACTATTCAGTATGGACGGCAGGGGTTTGCCGACGACAGTAGTTATGTACCCACCACCGCCACGGCCATCTCCAGCCCTTATACCATTGCAGGAATAGACCCCGACAGTAACTACGATTTCTACCTTATGGCACAATGCTCCGACACCGACTTTGCGCTCTGTACCCCCGTTCACTATACGCTCAACCCCATGTTATACCCACCATACTGTGAGGATTTTGAGGGTATACCCAATGGGGTGGTGCCAACGGGATGGAAAGTATTGCGCGGACGAGGTCAATATCCCCTGTCTGAAACGCGGCACGGCCAGCAGGTTATGGCATTCTACCCCTGCATCAACGAGGAGAATGTGGTGCTGATGAGACCCCTGCCATCGCTTGACTCGTTGAATGGCAAGTGGGTCTACGCCAATTTTTCCTCATCGTATAGCAATTACATCTACCTCGATTTTGGCACTGTGGCCGACACCAGCGACTATAGCACTTTTGTGCAAATGGCTTCGCTCAGTAACGGACAGAATGAATCTCTGCGCGAATTCAACGTACAGCTCACCGGCGACAGTTTTTCCTCATCCTACAACAGGTTTGCCATCAGGGCACGGAGTACGTCGGGATGCCACTGGATAAGGCTTGCCAAGTTGGCGCTTGCGAACTATCCCTATCCTACCCAACTGAACAGTACGGTCTATGGCTCCTCTTGCCGCCGCATAACCTGGAGCGGAGAATATGCCAACCCATATTATAGAGTGAAGTATGGATATTCTGACCACTGGTACACGTTGAACAGCGACAGCTGCGAGGTGCTGCTCACAAACCTAGACCCAGGGCAGGCCTATCAAGTCTATTTTATAAGTCCTCAAGGCGAAAGGCTTTGTCTACCATACACTTTCACAACTCCCGAAGCGGTGGGGCTGCCCTACTGCGAGGACTTCGACAGCTACGACAATCTGGCGGTACCAACAGGCTGGTACAGCTACAGCTCATACGGTGACAGCTATCCACGCACCCGCAACAGTTGCTACAACAGTTGCTGCCACACCCTCGACTTCTACTGCAATTACGACCATCTGCAATATACTGCTTTGCCCGATTTTGCCATAGATAGCATAAGGCATTTGGAGCTCCGATTCTCACTCCGTATTGAAAACGTGAGCTGCACACGTTTGGTTGTAGGGGTACTCACCGACCGCTCCGACTTCACAACCTTCACACCGGTTGATACGCTCACCTGCCCAACGAATTCTATCCATTATCCACAACACATCTCGCTCGCATCCTATCGGGGTAGCGGTCGGTTCGTGGCATTCCGAATACTCACTACATGCGGCCGTACATCGCTTTTCATCGACGACCTTCAGGTCTCAGCCTGCCCGCTGCCCGACTTCACTGTGGCAGGGGCTCATGGTGTGAAAGCCACTCTCTCTACCCCAGGCCTACCCGACTACTGGGTGGAATACGGTCCGCAGGGATGCAGACTGGGCGACACAACAAACACTATCATGCATATAACCCAAAATCCATACCTTATAACCCAGCTGGATGGGGGCATGGCCTATAGTTTCTATGCCCGATGCGACAGCGCCAACCACACCTGTGTCCAGCTGGTCGGTCTCACCACTTCACTGGAACTTCCGCTGCCATATTGCAACAATTTCGACACTTGCCCCAACGGTCAGTTACCCATGGGCTGGACTAGAATCAACCCCTATCACTCAGTCTACCCTATGCGTAATAGCAACGGACATATACAATTCTACAGCAACTGTGTCTCGGGCAGTCGAAGCTATGCTGTGATGCCCGATTTAATCATCGACTCCATCAGTCAAGCCGAGCTATACATGAACGTGTGGAGCGAGAGCAATAACCTCTTTATGCTTGTGGGCATTATGTCTGACCCCTCCGACGAAGCCACCTTCGTGGCAGTCGACACCCTCAAACCACCATCAACGGGCTACTGGCAACCCATGCATGTTTCGCTGCGCGGCTGTCGTGGCGACGGGCGTTTTGTGGCTTTCTGCTTTGTGAATCCATATGGCAACTGCAGTTCTATGTATGTCGACGACCTGAGTGTGGACCGCATACCTCAGCCTGAGTTGGCACTTGTTGGTGCCACCCGTGTGCGGGCGGTGGTGCCTGGCGGCGGACCTGTCAATTACTGGATTGAGTACGGTCCAGACGGCTCCGCACAGGGCGACAGCACCAACTACTGGCAACATGTCACTACCGATACGGTCTACATAACCGACCTCGACGAGTTGACGACCTACCACTTCTATCACCATCATGATAGTGGCTATGTGTCGTGTCTGCAGTCCCAAAGTATCACCACATCGGCTATGGTCTCTATGCCCTACTGCGAGGACTTTGAACATTTCGAAGTATCATCCCTCAGTGAGGGGTGGACTTCGGAGTACGAATGCAATCGCACGGACGAGCTGGCCCACGTGTTGTATATAGGCTACAGTTGGGCTACGTCGTCGGCACTGGACCTGACGGGCTACTGCTGGCAGTGGATTCGGATGCCTGCTGTGGATCTGGACGGGCATGCCGACGTGCAGCTCTCATTCCGGATGGGCGTGAACGGCTACTACGACAGGCAGTATATAGTGGTGGGGCTGTTGTCGAACCGCCTCGACTATGGCACCTTCGTGCCAACAGACACGCTGCAGTGTACAGCCAATTCGGTCTACCAGTACCAGACGGTGCACCTCCATGGGCTGGATGGCGATGTCGCCAACATTGCTTTCCGATATCTGAACACCGTGGGCATTTATTCCATGTATATCGACGATATTGTTGTCTCGTTCCTCCCCGAGCCACAAATAGGTTTGGTATCGCACAACACCATTAGCATCCAGACCGACACGTCCTATCCGATGTCACAATACTGGGTGCGGATTACCAATGTCGACGGACTGGACAGCATGGTGTATGTAGACAGCAACCCGTTCTATATTCAGGGTCTACAGATTCTAACCACATACACACTCACTACCTATCTCGACAGCGTCACTCCCTCCTGTTACCCGCCACAGACTGTCACCACATCGCGTCTGCAGACCGTCCCGTATTGCGAGCCCTTTGCATCCTATGGCACTGGCACAGCGGGTTTCCCCACGGGTTGGCGCCGACACCTCACCAACGGTGATGCCAACAGACTCTATATCTATAACGATAGCGATGCCGAAGACTATCGAACCTTGCGCTTCGACATACGCAACGGCTACTATGCCTATGCCGTGCTGCCTGAGCTGGATGCCCCTAGTGTGAACGATCTGACTCTCCGCGTTAGGATGTGGAGCCAGTCGGGGTCCGACCCGGCCACCCATTTTCTTGAAGTGGGGGTAATGACCTTTATGGACGACACTTGCACGTTTCAAGTTGTCGACACTCTGCGAAACATCGCCTCTGGCACGTGGGAGTATCTGACTGCCCATTTCTCGTCCTACGCCGGCAGCGGCCGTTTCATTGCCCTGCGCATGAAGGAAATCGCTGGCTCGTGGCGGCAAATCTATCTTGACCGCTTAGAGGTGTTGGACTGCGACATTCCTGCCAGCGTAAGAGTCAGTCTTAATCGTCACGATGTGGTGCGAATTGATGCTCCAGAGGCCAGCTCCACAGGCTTCTGGGCAGAATATGGCAGGACGGGCTTTACGCCCGGCACCGGCACCTTCGCCCACGTGCAGACGCTTCCTACCGACTTTATGCTGGACAATAACACCACCTACGATTTCTACTTCTATTGTGATACCTTGACACCCACTTGCATTCCCAAACAGACAATCACCACACTTCCGCCACCATTGTCGCTGCCACTATGTTTCGACTTTGACACCTGCCGCAACAATTACATGCCCTATGCTTGGCACAACTTGCGAGTTCCTCAGGCAGCCAACAATGATTGCTATGTCTATAACGACCAAAGCCACACTTTGTCGCGCTCGTTGCGTTTCTGCTCCTATCATATCGAACGCCATCCCTACGCAGTTCTGCCAGACCTTCAGGTCGATAGCCTGAACGATTTAGCAGTCTCTTTCTGGATGCGCAACGACAACTATGGCACTTTCATCCTCGATTTGGGTGTAATGAGTGATCCCTACGACCCCAGCTCTTTTATCACCATAAAGCGTTTCACCAACACGCAAAACAACACTTGGCAACGTATGCAAGCCGTTTTGACAGATGCCCCGGCTGACGCCCACTTCGTGGCCTTCCGCCTGACCAAGACCAACAACTACAGCTGGAGCGGGCTTTATCTCGACGACCTCTATATTGCCCCCTGCGGTGGGGCCGACCTTCGTGTTGCAGCCTTGGATGCCGACCACATAACGCTTGATTGGAATCAGGCTGGCAACCCCGACATTGACCTAGAATACGGCCCGGTGGGATTTATCTCTGGCATGGGCACTCAGCTACATCCTACCGCACCACCCCTCGTCATCAATGGTTTGAACAACCTTACAAACTACGAGTTCCGGTTCTGCGCCACCTGTTCCACCTCTTCGACGGGCTATTGCCAAACCAACTATTGCGACACGCTTACCCTCTTCACTCCTGCCGGAGGAACGGGATGTATCGACCCCACCAACCTCACCGCCGACTATACCACTTGCACACATGGCTCCTACTCCAACCCGCGCAGCCAGATGGGTATCCTCGACTATGGACCCCAAAGCCCGCTGAGCCGCCACACAGTCCATTACGACACCACCGAACGCGATCCCCGCACCTCGGGTCTACTCCGCACCATACCACCTGGGGCCGAATCTGCCGTACGTTTGGGCAACTGGACATCCAATCCATCCCAGCCCGAGGCCGAAAGCATCACCTACAGCCTTTTTGTCGACCCCGCTTCATTCGACCTCCTCATACTCCGATATGCAGCTGTGCTTCAAGACCCCGAACACAGCCCCGCTCAGCAACCCCGCTTCAGTATAGAAATCCTCGACGAGACCAACAATGTTATCGACTCTCGCTGCGGTGCCGCTGATTTTATTGCCAATGCCCAATTGGGATGGAACGACGCTCCAAACGATGTGCTTTGGAAGGACTGGACCACCGTGGGTATCGACATGAGTGCCTATGCCAACCAGACCGTCCGCCTGCGCCTCACTACCTACGACTGCGGTGAAGGTAGCCATTACGGCTACGCCTACTTCACACTCGGCTGCCTCCTCAAAAACATCATTGCCGAACATTGTGGCGATGTTGCCGCAAACACCTATACCATGCCCGATGGCTTTGCCTACAACTGGTATGTCGACACTGTTACGAAAGCCACCCTCTTCAACACTCAAACCATCACCATCCCCACTGCCAACACCACCTATTATTGCGACCTCTCGTTCATCGACGATACTTCGTGCTCCTTCACCATGTCGGCCTATGCCGGCACCCGCTACCCTCTGGCTCTGTTCGACAGCACGGTGACCATCACCAACTGCCAATTCCATGTACAGTTCAACAATCATAGCACCATCTCCAACGACGGCTTCACCCCCATCGGTACTGGCGAAGGATGCGAGGCCGCCTTCTGGGACTTTGGAAATGGCTATACCTCCACCGACTACAACGGCAGCACTATCTACACCACGCCTGGCACCTATCGGGTGATGCTTGTCTCCTACATTGGGGGCGGAACCTGCACCGACACCATAATCAAAACCCTGGTTTTGGAATACCCTTCTGCATCCCCCTCATTAATTGGGCCCTCCGAACGCTGCTTCGACGCACCGGCCGACACTCTTTGGGTATTCAACGGAATATCCTACCTTTGGTCATCTGCAGATACTGTCGACTTCCTTCCCATAGCTCCCACTGCCGATACCGACTATTGGTGTGTGGTGACCAGTGCTGATGGGTGTGTCGACACCTTTTGGCATCCCGTCACCGTGCACCCAGTCTTCCACCTCTATGATACAGCCGCCATTTGTGATGTACAGCTACCCTATTCCTGGCGTGACACGCTTTTCTCCACCGGCACCTCTACAGGCAGCTATCTTCTGTCGCGCAGCAGCTCATTTGGCTGCGACAGCCTCATGCAGCTACAACTGTTCGTCAATCATGCCAGCAGTGGCGACACGCTGGCTTCGGCATGCGACAGCCTTATATGGTATGGCGCCACCTACACTTCTACCCCCTCTATCTTGCCAACTCATATTTTGACTAACTCCTATGGCTGCGACTCCATCCTTACGCTCCACCTCTCTGTGCATTATTCTTCCCACACAACATCTTACGATACGATATCTCAAAACCAGTTGCCATACACCTATTTTAGTCATCAGCTTATTAGCGACACCACTGTCATAGACTCTTTAAGCAATGTAGAGGGCTGCGACAGCGTGGTGACATACCATCTGCATGTGCTACGCAACAACGACTCGATTGTTGACAGCATCGTGTGCGACGACCAACTGCCGCTGACATGGAACCATCGCACCTTTATGCATGCCGGCACCCAGTACGACACGCTGACCAACCAGTTCGGGGCCGACAGCCTGCTCACCATGGTGCTGCACGTGCTGCCCACCTACCGTCTCGACTTCTACGACACCATCTGTAGCAACCAGACGCTCGTGTTCGACGGACACAGCTACACTGCTGCGGGCAGCTATACCGACAGTCTCCACACGCTCTCTTCACCCTCGTGCGACAGCCTGCGCACACTCAACCTCACCGTGTTCCCCACCACGCAGGGCGACACCGCCGCCGTGGTGTGCGACCAGTTCCTATGGCACGACAGCCTA
>Ga0247611_10005643_pt1 | contig 16411 bp, 12 predicted proteins | sample 177DNAGHGhighgp2_FD_192422 | JGI IMG/M metagenome (GOLD analysis project Ga0247611, IMG submission 192422) | Sheep rumen microbial communities from Palmerston North, Manawatu-Wanganui, New Zealand - 1770 DNA GHGhigh gp2 | ecosystem: Host-associated > Mammals > Digestive system > Stomach > Rumen... | reverse complement strand
TTATATGCATGTAAATATAAATTAGTTTTTATAGGATATGTTTTAATATTTGAAACATTTCTTCCAACTAATATAGTATACGATTTTATTTTAGATATTTTCTTATATAATTCATATAAATTAGTTTCGTTAATCTCTTTTAATTCCTTTTTTGTTAATAAACTTATATAATTAAATGATTTATCTTTAAATAATTTATTTAAAGAATAATAAGATGCTTTAAAATCATTATCTTGAAATTCATTCAAAGTATTTGATTGATATATTTTTTTAACTCTATTTATATATGCTTTACTGAATTTATTATCTATAACTAATGGTTTAGTTATTTCATTAAATTTTTTTATTAAATATTTATAGTTATAATTCTTTTCATTTATAAATGATGGATCAATCCCACGCATTTCATATTTTAGAATATATAATTTACCATATCTATTTAGCATTACTCTATAACTAAGATCAAAATTCTTTGCTAAAAAGTCATGCATTTCTTTAAGTGTTTGATACTTGTTATTTACTAAATCTAAATAAAATGAAAGGATTGAAGCATATTTTGCTTCTTTTACATCTAGATTAAGTATTTTATATGATGTTAATGTAAATGTATGAAATTTATCAATTTCTAAGACTTTGTTAATTTTCATATTTATACCTCAAAAAAAGTGCTAGCTTTATGCTAACACTTTTCTATTCATTAGCCATTTCTAAGGCTATTTCAATCATATCTTTAAATTCTCGTTCTCTTTGTTGAGATGTTGTTTCATCACCAGTTACAAAGGAATTAGATATTGTAAGTAAGCATGCAGCTTTTTTACCTAAGGCTTTCGCAGTAGCAAATAGGGCAAATGCTTCCATTTCTACAACATCGCATTTATGTTTATCTCTTACTTCCATCCAGTGTTCTGGGAAGAAATTATAGAATGCATCTGTTGATTCACATATAACTTCTCTTAGCTTTAAATTTAGCTTTTTAGCACATTTTAAAAGCTTGTTATTTAAACTCTTTGATGGAGTTATTGTATGGCCATTCATACCAAATGCCTCCTTGGCGTAATTGGACTTTGAATATGCCTTACTTACTAGAACTGAATCAAATACATTTAAATTAGGATTATATGATCCTGCAGAACCAATTCTTATAATGTTATCAACATCATAAAACTTGAATAATTCATATGAATATATTCCAGCTGATGGCATTCCCATACCTGATGCCATCACAGAAATTTTCCTTCCTTTGTATGTACCTGTATATCCTAAATTACCTCTAACTGTGTTGAATCTTTCAACAGAATCTAGGTATGCGAATGCTATATATTTAGCACGCATAGGATCTCCTGGCATTAATACAGTTTTTGCAATTAATTCTTTATTCTTACATTCATTGTGTGCTGTTGGGATATTACTCATTAAGTAATGCCTCCATTATTTCACAAGATTTTGAACATCCAATTCTTGAAGCACCTGCATCAATTAATTTTAGGAATGTATCTTTATCTCTTATTCCACCTGATGCTTTTACTTTTAATGGAGAGCCTTTAACTGCTTCTACCATTAATTTAACATCAGATTCATTTGCACCTGAAGTTGAAAAACCAGTTGATGTTTTTACATAATCAGCTTGAGCCTTGACTGCAGCCTTGCAAGCCTCAACTTTTTCTTCATCTGTTAGTAAACATGTTTCAATTATTACCTTTAATAATGTACCTGAAGCTTTTTCTACACAAGCTTTGATATCATTATAAACGTAATCCCAGTCATGATTTTTTGCTGCAGATATATTTATTACCATGTCTACTTCATCTGCACCATCTTGAATAGCTTTTGTTATTTCAAATGCTTTTACATCTGTTGTATTACCACCAAGTGGGAATCCTATTACAGTACAAACCATTACACCAGAACCATTTAATAATTCATGGGCAAGTGATACATAATAAGGATTTACACAAACTGATTTAAATTTATATTTATTTGCTTCAGCACAAAGCATTAAGATATCTTCTTTTGTTGCATCTGGCTTAAGATTAGTATGATCAATATATTTATTATATTCCATATAATCACCTATACATCCAATATTTGTTCTAGCATAGTTGGTTTTACTTCATGAGCTAAAGGTGGAAATTTTTCTTTTGTAATTGTTTTTAAGAATTTTTTCACATATTTAGCTTCAAGAAGCATAATATCACCATAACCATCGATTGGTTTAAATAGCTTATCAGTATGTTTAATTACTTCAAACATTGGATATTTTTTTACTCCCTTGCCATCATCAACCATCAAAATATCAACACAAGGTGGTAATATAAATGATGATTTTCCATCCCATTTAATTGCAACATATGCACTTCTTGATGACTCAGTTCTTAAGAAAATATAATTAGAAACAATTATCTTTTCAGTATCAATAGTTAATTCAATTCTTTTACGTTTTTGTAAATAATTATAAACTTGTGATAAAGTCTGAGAATCTAAGAAATTAAATGCAGCAACTTTTTCAGGATATTTAGATGCATAAGCTTTTTTCCATGAAGTAAATGCCTTGACCATAATAGGTCTTCTAAAAGGCATTACTACATATTGGAATGCTTGATTATAAACAAAGAATCTGAATCTCTTGCAGATATCTTCTACAATATCTAATACCAGTTCTACGGCATAATTTGAAAGCAACACACTAAATGAAACATAAAAGTCTACATCTAGATATTTAGGGTTTATTTGATCTGCATCTGGGACAACAGCTATATCAGACATAATAAACTTAGCTTCGAAGTTTAAAAGAGGGTGATGATATACATATATTTTTTTGCTTTTGTCTTCGATAGGACCTGATACATTAGGATTTGATGTTAATAATGTAATCAATTCTGTCTTATCATAAACTCTTGTTTGTTCCTTTAGAAAGTAGAACGCGAACTCTGGTATTAAAGAATTCATCAATACATCCCCTCCCTTCATGAATAATAAATTTTACAACTAATAAGTATTATACTTATTGTATCATTTATTTTAAATTATTTCAATAGATTCATCTTGTCTATGATGCCACGACATCTATCGCATAATCCTAAAGAATCAACTTCTTTAACAATCATCCAACATCTTTCACAAGTTGCACCTGTTGCAGCTTCTACCTTAACATCAAATGATGCACCATCAATAACTTCTAATTGTGAAACAATTAGTAATTGAGCAGCATTATCTAAAATTGGTTCAAATGCTTCTTTTGCATCTTTATCTAATGTTAATGTTAACTTAGCATTAAAGCTCTTACCAATAATTTTTTGGTTACGTGCTTCTTCTAATGCTTTTAAGATATTAGAACGATATTCCATAAACTTATCAAGCTTAGCTTCAAGTTCACTATCCTTACCTAAATCTGCCTTAGGGAAGTCTGTTAAATAAACATCTTCTTCATTTTCATACTTTAATGTTTGATAAGCTTCAGACATTGTATGAGGTAAGATTGGTGATAATAACTTAATTAAAGCTAACGCAATCTGATAGAATACAGTTTGAGTTGATAATCTCTTGTTTGAAGTAGGAGATTCGATATATAAAATATCTTTTGTGAAATCTAAATAGAATGATGATAATGTATTTGTAATATAAGCATTAACATTTCTATAGATATCACCAAATTCATAATTTTCATAATTATTGATTGTTTCATCAATAAACTTTTGAAGCTTGATATACATATACTTATCTACATTTTCAAGCTTTTCATATGGTAATGCATTCTTAGGGTCAAAATCAGATGTATTTACAAGTAAGAATCTTAAAGTATTTCTAATCTTTCTATATGATTCAGAAACTTGCTTTAAAATTTCTTGTGATAAAGGTAAGTCAGCCGTGAAATCAACTGATGCAACCCATAATCTTAATACATCAGCACCATTAGTTTGGCAAACCTTATTAGGGTCAACACCATTACCTAATGACTTTGACATCTTTCTTCCTTGACCATCAATTGTAAAACCATGTGATACAACTGTCTTATATGGTGCAATACCTCTTGTTGCAACTGATGTAATAATTGATGAGTTAAACCAACCTCTATATTGGTCAGAACCTTCAATATATAAATCAGCAGGGAACTTTAATCCTCTTCTATCAAGTAACATGTATGATGAACCTGAATCAAACCAAACATCCATAATATCCTTTTCTTTTGTGAAAATTCCATTAGGTGAATGAGAATTTGTATAACCTTCAGGTAATAAATCCTTAGCTTCTTTTTCAAACCAAACATTTGAACCATATTCACCGAATAAATCAGCAACATGGAAAATTACATCCTTATCAAGAATTGGAGTACCATCTTCACAATAGAAAATAGGTAGTGGTACACCCCAAGCTCTTTGACGAGAAATACACCAATCATGTCTATCCTTAATCATGTTTGAAATTCTTACTTCACCCCAAGTTGGAATCCATTTAACAGCATGGATTTGAGCAAGAATTTGATCTTTAATAGGGTCAATTGAGGCAAACCATTGTGGTGTTGCACGGAAAATAACTGGTTTCTTTGTTCTCCAATCATGAGGATATGAGTGAACAATTGGATCTAATAATAATAAAGAACCATTTTCTTTCATATCAGCCATAATTGCTTCTTCAGAATCAGCATAGAACATACCAGCATACTTTCCTGCTGCTTCAGTTTGATAACCATGGTTATCAACTGCAACTAAAATATCTAAACCATACTTCTTACCAGCAATATAGTCGTCTTCACCATAACCTGGAGCAATATGTACAAAACCAGTACCATCTGTTGTTGTAACATAATCAGCGTTAATTACTGGTGATACTCTATCATATAAAGAATGCTTATAATGTAAGCCTTCTAATTCAGCACCTGTATAATGCTTTAATTCTACTACATTTTCTAATGATAATTTAGAAACTAAAGCTTCTTTTAATTCCGAAGCACATAAAAGTTTACCAATTGATGTTTCTAATAAAACATAATCGATTTGTGGACCTGCAGCAACAGCTAAGTTACAAGGTAAAGTCCATGGAGTTGTTGTCCAAATTAAGATATATGCATCTTTTAATTCATCCTTACCATCAGTAATTTGGAAACGGAAATAAATTGAATTAGACTTAATATCCTTATATTCAATTTCAGCTTCAGCAAGTGCTGATTCACTTGATGGTGACCAATAAACAGGCTTTAATCCTTTATAAATTAATCCCTTTTCAACCATCTTACCAAATACAATAATTTGGTCCTTTTCAAAATCCTTAGTTAATGTGATATATGGATTATCGAAATCACCTAATACACCTAATCTCTTGAATCCAACCTTTTGACGTTCAACTTGAGACATTGCGAAATCATAGCAAAGCTTTCTGAATTCAACAATTGGCTTATCCTTTCTTGAAACGCCCTTCTTTTGTAATGCATTTTCAGTTGGAAGACCGTGTGTATCCCAACCAGGAATATAAACAGACTTATATCCGTTCATATTATGATATCTAACAATGATATCTTTTAAGATTTTATTTAATGCATGTCCTAAATGGATATCACCATTTGCATATGGAGGACCATCATGAATTGTATATTCACGCTTTCCTTCATTCTTTCTAATTCTCTTGTTATAAAGATCAATTTTTTCCCATCTTGCTTCAATGTTTGGTTCCTTTTGTCCTAAGTTACCTCTCATTTCAAAAGCACTATTACCCATAAATAAGGTATTCTTATAATCTGCCATATTTTTCTCCTCCTGAATAAATAAAAAATCCTTAGATAAAAATCTAAGGACGAAAAATCGCGGTACCACCTTAGTTCTATGAAAAATATCATAGCACTCATTATCCTTTAACGCAGGAATACGCTCTTACTTACTTAATTTCAGTAAGAAAGCTCCTCCAGTGATCTAGATATACCACATAATCATTTTACACCAACCAATGACTCTCTATATATGCTTATGCATATCTATGCTGGTATCAGCCTTTAAACGCTAATAATTATAGCATTTAAAACTGATTTTGTAAATTATAAAAAGTCAAAAGTTTCTTTATAAGATGTTTTCTGAGACAATAAATTGCTTTTTTTCTATTTTTTCTTCAAAATCATCTAATTTAAATGGCTTACCAAATAAATAACCTTGAAGTCTTTGACATCCAATGTCTTTTAAGAATTCAGATTCTTCAATTGTTTCAACACCTTCTGTTAGTGTCTTCACACCTAATTTATTTGCAAGCTGAATAATACTATCTAATATATCTTTAGTTTTTTCATTTGTTTCAAAATTAGATAAGAATGTCATATCAATTTTAATAACATCAAATGTAAAATCTTTTAATACATTCAATGATGAATAGCCTGAACCAAAATCATCAAGCCAAATTGCATATCCCTTATTCTTTAATGATAAAATCTTTTCTCTCATTAAGGATACATTGCCAGATAATGCACTTTCTGTTATTTCAATATGAATTAATTTTTTATCAATATTATATTTTGTAATATTTTCTTCTAATATTTTTTCAACATCCATTAATTCAAAATCTAATCTTGAGAAATTAATAGATATAGGCACAACTGGTCTATTATTATCCATTGCTTCTCTCATCTTTTTACAAACATATACAATTATTGCTGCATCAAGCTTATGAATTAATCTGTTTTCTTCTAGTAGTGGAATAAATTCTGCAGGAGATAAGAATCCATATTCAGGATCAATCCATCTTGCAAGTGCCTCAGCACCACATAATTCCTTATTTACACTCCATACAACTGGTTGATAATATGCTTGAATCCAATCATTTTTAATAGCTTCATCTAAGTTATTAATAATATATTGCTTCTTCTTAAATTCTTTATCAATATTATCACCATAAATTGAATATAATTCTTCTGGTTTTCTCTTTATAATTCCACATGCATATCTTGCTTTATCTATTGCAGTATATGGACTTTCATTTTCATGTGGCTTATATACACCAACTTTTAATAATATAAATAAGTTACCAACTAATTCTTTTAATTTTTCATTTAATTGATTTATTTTTTCTAAATAAGCTTCATTATCAATTATTACAACAAAATGATCATCGGCTTGTCTTGCAATTAAATCGTTTGTAAATACTTCTTTTAAAACTTCAGAGAATTTTATTAATAATTTATCTCCTTCATCAACACCTCTTTGGTCATTGATCATTCTAAATTGAGATAAATTAATAAACAAGAAATTTGCTTTACTATAAAATGATGAATCAATATGACACTTTTCTTCATATAATTCACATAAATAATCTTGATTATATAAATTTACTAATCTATCATATTTTGCATCATACATTAGTTTTTCATCTTTTCTAGCTTCTGCAACACGTTGCTGATATATACTTATCGCAACCATTGTTATAGAAATTAAGAAAGTAATATAATTAATTTCATCTGGTTCTAAGAATTCTCTTCCATGATAACCCTTTAATAAGCTTAAGAATATAACAAATATTGATGTTAGTAATATGATAGAAATATATGGCTTCCAAATTAATAGACAAGCGACGAAAATTGTCATTGTAAGGAAGCATGTAATCATCTTTAATCTATCAAAGTTTGGACTATCACCTTTATATAGTGGGTTTGCAAAATCTGAATATCCAACCTTTACACCAAATAATAAGCATACTGTTGCAAATAATATAATAACAAGCATTGATAAAACTGTATGATTCTTATTTAGCTTATTCTTATACAAAGTATTTGTTAATATTGCAGCACCTAATAATGGTAGTGAACAATAAATTAGAATTGTTGTTATACTATTTACTATTGTTTTTTCAGTATTGAAATCTAGTTTTTCTTTAAACAATAATAACGGATATAAAATACACAATGCTGATAAAACAATGTTTGCTATAAAAAATCCTTTATAATTCTTTTTCTTAAAATATGAAATTGCAAATACTAATACCGCAGTTGCACAAATAAGGAATAATACATAAGGTCCTGCTAATTTATATATTAAATCAAATTTATTTGGAGCAGCAGCCCATCCGGGTATTATATATGTATTAGTGTTTCTAATTATCATCCATAATTCTAATACGATAACTATGAAGGACATATAAATACTACTTTTTACGTTTGCGTCATTAATATAACTTTTCACATAAGAAGAGTTCTTTTTAAATCCTAATAAATCACTAATAAATAGAAAAAATCTTTTTATATATGACATAATATTACCTTCTTTTATACGAATTGAATATCTTTATTATTTAAATAATAACACAATTTTTAAAAAATTAACATATAAAATTAATGAATATAACAAAATTTAAACAAAAAGATGAACTCTTTTACGAATTCATCTTAAATAATTTTATTCTAATTCGAATGCGCCAGTATATAACTGATAATAAACACCCTTTTGATTAATTAATTGATTATGATCACCACGTTCAATGATATGACCATGGTCTAATACCATAATTGCATTTGAATTTCTTACTGTAGATAATCTATGTGCAATAACAAATACAGTTCTTCCATTCATAAGGTTATCCATACCACGTGATACTAATAATTCTGTACGTGTATCAATTGATGAAGTTGCTTCATCTAATATCATAACAGGAGCATTTGCAATTGCTGCTCTTGCGATTGATATTAATTGACGTTGACCTTGAGATAATTGAGAACCATTTCCTGTTAGCATTGTATTAAAGCCTTCAGGTAATCTTGTGATAAAGTCATATGCATTTGCAATTTTTGCTGCATTATATACTTCTTCATCAGTTGCATCAAGCTTACCATATCTAATGTTTTCCATTACTGTGCCAGTAAATAGATTTGTATCTTGTAATACAATACCAATAGATTTTCTTAAATCATCTTTTTTAATTTTATTAATATTAATACCATCATATCTTATTTTACCATCAGCTAAATCATAGAAACGATTAATTAAATTAGTAATAGTTGTCTTACCAGCTCCTGTTGCACCAACGAATGCAATCTTTTGACCTGGTTTTGCATAAATTGATACATTATGTAAAACTATTTTTTCAGGGAAATATCCGAAATCTACATCAAAGAATCGTATATCACCTTTTAATTCTGTATAAGTAATAGTTCCATCTTCATGTGGATGTTTCCATGCCCAATGGCCTGTTTTTTCATTAGTTTCAGTAATATTACCATCACTATCGATTGAAGCATTTACTAATGTTACATAACCATTATCTTCTTCTGGTTTTTGATCCATTAATTCATAAATTCTATCAGCACCAGCAAGACCCATAACTACTGAATTTAATTGCATTGAAATTTGGTTAAATGAGTTAGCAAATTGTCTAGACATACCAAGGAATGTTACAGCTGTACCAATTGTTAAACCAATTTCAGCACCAGTACCATATCCTCTTAATGATAGATTAGGAACATTATTAATTACAAGTACAACGCCTATAATTGCAACAATAACATATAATAAATTACCAATATTGTGAATGATAGGTCCAAGCATGTTAGCATAAGCATTAGCCTTAAATCCATCTTGATTTAATTGTTCATTTAATACTTCAAAATCTTCTTGATTCTTCTTTTCGTGATTAAATACCTTAACAACCTTTTGACCTTCCATCATTTCTTCAATGAAGCCTTCACATATAGCAAGTGATTTTTGTTGCTTAATAAAGTATTTAGCAGAACCTCCACCAATTTTCTTTGTTGCAAGGAAAATAAACACAACAGCAACAACAATCGCAATTGTTAACCATAAGCTTAAGAAACACATTATTACAAATAATGCAGTTACAGTAATAATTGTTTGAATTGCTTGAGGAATAGCAACAGAAATTAATTGTCTTAAGGCATCAGTATCATTTGTATAAGTTGACATAATAGTACCATGCTGATGACGGTCAAAATATGAAATAGGAAGCTTTTCCCTTTGATTAAACATATCTTTTCTTACTCTAGCTAAAAAGCCTTGAGTTAATCTTGCAAGTACTTGTCCTTGTATAACAACTGATAAGAATGAAACAATATAAATAGTTCCCATAATAATTAAATATAATTGTAGGTTTCCTTTTGCTTGATCCCAGTTTCCGAAATTATATGTTTTTTCAACAATACCAGATTCCATATTATCAACAATCATTTTCATAATTAATGATGGAGCAAGACTACCTACTGCTGTTAATATGATTGTTATTGCAATAACTATAACATGTAATGGATATGAACGGAATAAATATCCCATTGTTCTTGAGAAAGTCTTTTTCTTATTAAACTTTCTTGTTGTAGCACCAAATCTTGGCATATTACATTCCCTCCTTTACATTATCATCTGATTGCTTATTTTGAGTTTCATAAATTTCTTTATAAATTTCATTACGGTCTAATAATTCACTTGGAGTACCAATATCATTAATAGTACCATTATCCATAATTATTATTCTATCAGCATGCTGAATAGATGAAATTCTTTGTGCAATGATAATCTTAGTTGTATTAGGGATAAAATCCTTTAATCCACGCTTAATAATCGCATCTGTTTTTGTATCAACTGCAGATGTAGAATCATCTAATATTAAAATTTTAGGATTCTTTAATAAAGCTCTTGCGATACATAATCTTTGTTTTTGTCCACCAGATACATTACTTCCGCCTTGTTCAATTCTAGTATCATATTTATCAGGGAATTGTTCGATGAATTCAGATGCACAAGCAAGCTTACATGCATTTATTATTTCTTCATCAGTTGCATCTTCTTTACCCCATCTTAGGTTGGTTTTAATAGTACCAGCAAATAACATATTCTTTTGTAATACTACAGAAACATTATCTCTTAATACCTTTAAATCATAATTTCTAACATCAACACCACCAACAGAAACACTACCTTCTGTTACATCATAAAGTCTTGAAATTAGATTTATAAGTGATGTTTTTGATGAACCAGTTGAACCTAAAATACCTATAGTTTCACCTGATTTAATTTCAAAATTTATATTTGATAAAGCTTTCTTTTCAGCATCAAGTGAATATTTGAAAGAAACATTATCAAATTTAATAGAACCATCCTTAACTTCCATAATAGGATCATCTGGGTTAGATAATGTAGGTACTTCTACTAATACTTCACAAATTCTTTTTGCAGATTCAATAGATATTGCAATCATAACAACTACCATGTTTAACATCATTAATGCCATTAATGATTGGAATCCATATGTTGTTAAAGACTGGAACTGACCAATTGTAATATCATTAAAAATAAATACATTTTTACCTTGTTTAGTAGTTTCAATCACATCAAGATTTGAATTATTAATAATAGTAATTGAACCTATTAATAATACAATAATCATAATAATACTTACAGCGGCATTCATTGCTGGATTTGTCCATGCAACAATAGATTCACCTAATGTGAAATCCTTTTTAACCTCATCTGCAGCCTTATTGAATTTTTCTTTTTCATAGTCTTCTCTTACAAATGATTTAACAACTCTAATACCTTTAATATTTTCTTCAACAGATTCATTTAATGCATCATATTTCTTAAATACTCTATTGAATACTTTCATTGCAACAACCATAATAATTAGCATAATTAATGCTAATACAACCATTACAACAACAAATATCCATGCTATTTTAGCTGAAATAACAAATGACATTACCATTGAGAAAATAATCATTAAAGGACTTCTTAATGCAGTACGAATTATCATCATATAAGCATTTTGAACATTTGTTACATCTGTTGTCATTCTAGTAACTAAAGATGATGTTTGGAAACGGTCAATATTTGTAAATGAGAAATTACAAATAGCTTCATACATATCTTTTCTTAAATTTTTAGCAAATCCAGCAGATGCTTTACTACAAAAATATCCTGCAAGTGCACCAAATGTTAATGATGCAAAAGCCATTAATACAATAATAACTGCATAAATTACAAGCATTGTTGTATCAGGATTATTCATCTGGTCTACTAGCTTAGCTGTCATAAATGGTAAAACACATTCCATTATAACTTCTAATGTAATAAATAAAATTGAAAGTATAGATGGTTTTTTATATTCTCTTATACTTTTCTTAAGTGTTTTAAGCATGGGAATCTTTTTCTTCTTTTCCATATTACTACTCCTTTCCCATCGCAATAGTTAATTTATTTAAGAGAGTATTTAAAGATTTTAATTCTTCTTTTGTAAAATCTTTAGTTATAATTGATTCAAATTTAATCATATCATCTTTTAATACTTCATACATTTTAATAGCATTATCAGTTAATATTAATCTTTTTAATCTTTGATCACTATTTACCTTTTCTCTTAAAACTAATCCATCATTTTCCATTTGCGTAATAATATTTGATGCAGTTGATCTTGAAAATCCAAAATGGTTTTCTAATGTCTTTTGGTAAACATCTTCTTTGCTTTCACAAATAAAAGATATAATCATACGACTTACACCATTTGTTTTAGAAATATTTGTATCTTCATTTAAGCTTGAAACATATCTTTTATAATTATTAGCAATACAAAATATTGATGATAAAATTGGCTTATCCATATATACACCTCTTAACAAGTATATATTTTACTAAAAAATTATGTTAAAAAAATGTTTTATTTGGAACTTTATTAAGTAAACGTTTGCATACATATTTTCTTTGTAAATTGAATTTATAATCATTATTGATTATAATATAATAAAAGTTGGTGAGATTTATGTATTTTGAACTTGTTGATGAAGAAAAGGAATTTAAGTCTATTGAAATGATGGCAGGTATAATATGGCCTGTATTCTATAAATCTATTTTACCTAAGGACGAGATTATATATATACTAAAAGAGTATTTATCTGTTGAAGGCATAAAAAAGCAATCTAATTCTGGTACTACATTCGTAATAATCTATGAAGAAGATATTAAAGCAGGTTTTATGTCATATAAATTCTTTGATGATTATATTTACATAAATAATTTATATATACTACCTCAATATAGAGATAAAAATGTTGGACAAGAAACATTAGTCTACTTAAGTCAATTTAAATTACCTTTAGAAATCCATATTAATGCATTAAATTTAGATACAATTGAAGCATTTAAGCATTTAGGATTTGTTGAAAAAGGCCTAATAAATGATGATATAGGAAATGGTTATATTAATAAAGATGTAATATTAAGAAAAGAGTGAAAAAATTAATTTTCACTCTTTTTTACTTCTTCTTTATATTTCTTTTTAATTTTAATTCTAATTCTCTTTTTTGAATCTTCTTTGACAGAATGATTTATTGATACGTTAGAAACAAAAAATTCTTCCATTTTGGGCTCACTGAATCCATTTTTAAATACATAAGCAACCATATCATCAGCAAATCTTAATTCATATCTATCTTTATATTCATAAATAGCTTTTAAATTTGTATAATCATAATCAAATTTTGTTACTTGACCATTAACATTATTCTCACATCTCATAGAATTTTCTTTAAATGTATAAGTGTAGTTACATCCATTATCACATAATAATTGATTTTCTTTATAAAGCTTTTTAGGTAAAGACTTAAACTGTAGTAAACTCATTATTAAATATGCTATACCTATTGCCATAAATAATGCAGCAAAAATTAAAATTGACATTGAAACTTGACCAATATGTTCTAATATTGAATATAAAAATACACCAAAGCCAAAAATTATTACTACTGCAGACATTATAAGTCTTTTATAGATTGATCTTTTGGCAGAAAATGTAAGCAATTGCTTCATTTTATCGCCTGAAATTGTTGTGTTATTCTTTACAACCATATAACATACTCTCCTAAAAAAAATGGCAGCTATAAGTATAATAATATTAAAATATTTAAACTTATGCTGCGATATTTGAAATATATAAAATATATTTATTATTAAATTGGCAGCAGCTACAGGGATCGAACCTGTGAAATGCTGGGGTCAGAGTCCAGTGCCTTACCGCTTGGCTAAGCTGCTATAAAGTATTAAGATTAAATAAATGGCAGCAGCTACAGGGATCGAACCTGTGAAATGCTGGGGTCAGAGTCCAGTGCCTTACCGCTTGGCTAAGCTGCTATAACTGGCATGATAAACATGCCATAATATTAATACTTAAGCTCTAGATACATATGTACCATCTTGTGTTGATACAATTATCTTATCTTCAGGTGAAACAAATAGAGGAACATTTAATTCATATCCTGTTTCTAATTTTGCTTTCTTCTTTGATGTTTGATCTCCCTTAACAGCAGGATCACATTCACTAATTGTTAATGTAACCTTATCAGGTAAAGATACACCTAATAATTCATCCTGATAGAATGTTAAATCAACATTCATGCCTTCAATCATGAAATTCTTTTCCCATTCTAGTCTTTCTGCAGGAATTTCCATTTGTTCATATGTTTCATTATCCATAAATACATATGATTCTGGTGTAGCATATATATAATTCATTTTACGCTTATCAATGAAGCACTTCTTGAATGCTGAATCAGAACCTTTTAAGGCAGTTTCAGTAACTGTACCAGTTCTTAAATCCTTCATTTTTACTCTTACATATGCTACCTTATTTTGTAATACGTGCATGAATTCTAGGATTTGCATAAGCTTTCCATCGTATTCAATAACAACACCATTTTTTAGATCATTAACATTTATCATTTTATACACCTTTTTAAGTCAAAAGTAAAGGGGAAATTAGTTTTGTATATTAATTTCCCCTTTTATTATTTCTTATATTTTTAAATAAGTGAAATTAAATTACTTTATGCAGTAAATTGACTTCTTACCTAAGAACTTAGATACACCAGGGAATTGTCCACGACCATTTAAGTCATCTTCAATTCTGATTAATTGGTTGTACTTAGCAACACGGTCAGTTCTTGATAAAGAACCAGTCTTGATTTGGCCTGCATTTGTACCAACTACGATATCAGCAATTGTTGTATCTTCAGTTTCACCTGATCTATGAGAAACGATTGCAGTATATCCAGCCTTCTTAGCCATTTCGATAGCTTCGAAAGTTTCAGTTAATGTACCAATTTGGTTAACCTTAATTAAGATTGCATTAGCAACACCCATTTCGATACCCTTAGCTAATCTCTTAGTGTTTGTAACGAATAGGTCATCACCAACTAACTGAACATCTTTACCGATCTTTTCAGTCATATACTTCCAACCTTCCCAGTCATCTTCAGCTAAACCATCTTCGATAGTTACGATTGGGAACTTCTTAATTAAGTTAGCATAGTATACATCTACCATTTCCTGAGAAGTGAATTCACCCTTATCAGCCTTTAATACATACTTCTTAGTTTCTGTATTATAGAATTCAGATGCAGCAACGTCGATTCCTAAGCATACATCCTTACCTGGTTCATAACCAGCAGCCTTAATAGCTTCAACAACACGTTCAAATGCTTCAGTGTTAGAAGTTAACTTTGGAGCATAACCACCTTCATCACCAACTGATGTTACATAACCATTCTTCTTTAAAATTGTCTTTAAAGCATGGAATACTTCAGCACCCATTCTTACAGCTTCCTTAATATTAGCTGCACCAACAGGTAAAATCATAATTTCTTGGAAGTCAATACAGAAATCTGCATGAGCACCACCATTTAAGATATTCATCATAGGTAGAGGTAATTGAACAGCATTAAATCCTCCGAAATAGTTATATAGAGGGATTCCATAGAAATCTGCAGCTGCTCTAGCGCAAGCCATAGAAACACCTAAAGTTGCGTTAGCACCTAACTTGCTCTTGTTTTCTGTTCCGTCTAAAGCTAACATTAAATGATCGATTGCAACTTGTTGAGTTACATCCATACCTAATAACTTTGGTCCGATAACTTCGTTAACGTTCTTAACAGCCTTTGTTGTACCCTTTCCGTTGTAACGAGCCTTGTCACCATCTCTTAATTCTAGTGCTTCATGAACACCAGTAGATGCTCCTGATGGAACTAGGGCACGACCCATTGCACCTGATTCAGTTTCAACTTCAACTTCAACAGTTGGGTTTCCACGTGAGTCTAATACTTCTCTTGCATAAACGCTTGTAATATATGGCATAAATTTACATCTCCTTATTATTTTTAATATTTAAAATTTTTACCAATTAACATTATACATTATAAAAATGTAAATAAAATATTTATTTATAATTTTTCAGTTACTGAAAACGTTTTATTATTTTAACGTCCTTTACTTGCAACCTTATAACAGATTATATAAGCTATTACATAACAAGCTAAACTGATTACGCTTAATAAGAATGAAATTACATTTCCATTTATTATACTAATAATCGGTTTAGCAAATGGCATATAAAAACCAGATAGTACATATGTTCCTAAAAACTGGAAAAATGCTTGGATATTAAATTGTACACT
>Ga0247611_10005642_pt1 | contig 16412 bp, 43 predicted proteins | sample 177DNAGHGhighgp2_FD_192422 | JGI IMG/M metagenome (GOLD analysis project Ga0247611, IMG submission 192422) | Sheep rumen microbial communities from Palmerston North, Manawatu-Wanganui, New Zealand - 1770 DNA GHGhigh gp2 | ecosystem: Host-associated > Mammals > Digestive system > Stomach > Rumen... | reverse complement strand
ACCTTATTCCTAATTTCTAAAGCCTTATTTAAAATATTGATAGCAGCATTTTCATCTCTATCGTGGTAAGTACCACAGACTGGACAAGTCCATTCTCTAACAAGAAGATTTTTAGTTTCCTTGTTTTGGTAGCCACAACAGTTGCAAAGTTGGCTACTTGCATAGAACCTTGGCACTTTAATGATCTCTGTACCATACAAAGGTGCTTTGTATTTGAGCATGGATACAAACTTTGACCACGATACATCGTAAATGGATTTTGCTAACTTATGATTACGAACCATTCCTCTAATATTTAAGTCTTCTAAACCTATGATTTGGTTTTCTTTCACAAGTTTGGTTGACTCTTTTTGTAAGAAGTCGTTTCTTTGGTTAGCAATATGTTCTTGTATTTTTGCTACCTTGATACGCTGTTTTTGGATATTTTTACATTCTGATAGCGGTTTATCATATACAGGATGTCTATAGCCTTTAATGATTTTATATTCTACAATATGAGTTTCTATCATTTTAGAAAGTTTCCGTTGCTCTTTACGGAGTTTAGCTATAGATTTAGCAATCCATTTATGGTTAGGACATTTGTAACCATTACTATCGGTATAGAAATCCTTAATACCAAGGTCAATACCTACCATACAACCATCATTGGTATACGTAGGTGTTTTTACTTCGATATTAAGAACACAGTAATATTTATCACTTGGTAGCTGTTCTATCGTAGCATTATTAATTTTGGCAGAGGTGAGGTCGTATGAGCATTTAGCCTTTACATAGCCTAATTTAGGCAACTTAATATGCTTGCCATCCAAAGTAACACAAATACTATTATTTACATTTTGAGTACGATAATTGCGTAAAGGATTGTGCTTTGACTTAAATTTAGGATATCCTGTCTTTGTACGGAAAAAGTTCTTATATGCTTTATCTAAATCCCGTAAGGATTGTTGTAAAGATACGGAGTCTACTTCCTTTAAAAAAGAGAAATCATCCTCTTTCTTTAAAGCCGTAAGCATAGCGCTGGTTTCCTTATAACCAATAGATTCCTTTGTAGACTCATAAGTATCTTTACGCAAAGCAAGGCCTTTATTGTAAATAAGCCTACAACAGCCAAAGGTCTTCGATATTAACTTTTTCTGCGTTTTATTAGGATATATCCTAATACGAACACCTTTAAGCATAATTATTGCTCCTTATCCTCCACAATTTTAAACTTTACGCTCTGATCAGTAATTATGCGATACAGATCCTCTGCTCTTTTGCCAACATGCATGCGTAGTATGGTTATATCATTGTCACCTTTTCTTGCTATTGCAATGGCTGGCATATCCTTTGAATTTTTATCATAGGTTACAATGAGATTATCTTCCATCACGACACCTCTCTTTCCGACCATATCTTAGCTCCGCAGCATGCACATTTAACGTATGGACTATGTTCGTCTCCATCTAATAAACCGCCACAGTTTGGGCAATTTGTTTTGTGAATATAAACTATATCACGATGATAAGATGCACAATCTATGGTGTTATAACTACGAGAATTTGCTAAGCTTGATACGAGCCATTTTTCTTTGGACATGTCTACGACTAGTTCTTCCATATTATCCTCCTTAATCTCCTCTTAATAAACCTCGCATTTTTTTGTAATGTAAACTATTTTATACATTATCCCCTTATAATGTAAATTATTTTATACATTACCTTACATTACTTTTTTTGTAATGTAAACTATTTTGGTTTACAAATTATACACAATACAAACAAATATAATTAGGATCAGCTCCATACCCTGTAGTTCGTTCATAATCATTATAAGATGTTAATTCTTGAAAGCGCTGAGTAAATACTATTACTCTAGTTTCAGGATTATACCAAACTCCATTCATTTCTGCCAAACCGCAATCCCAGCCACTAAGCGTTACATCAGACGGTATATTATTATTAGCGCATATTTTATTTAACTTTTCTAATGTCATTCTGTTTCTCCTCAAAAAATATAATGTTTAGTATGATATACACTAACGTCCATAATGTTTAATATATTAGACATTACCTTCTTCCTCAGTTCTTCTACATTGTGTGCCATGCATCAGCCTCCAGTTCAAGTTTACTTCTATCGATAATGTAACACATTCCCTTCTCTATAACTGCATCAGTATAAATAATAAATCCCTTCTTTTTATATTCCTCAAAAAGTTGTTCATCTTCAGGATTACAACAAATTACATAAGGTCTAAGCAATACATCCAGCTTGTGCATATCGGCAAGATTTATTTGAGTAGTACAAGAGCCAGAAAATGTGCGTGCGTCATAAAATGTATGACAAATTTTATCATTAATTTCTGGCGTAAGATCTTCTTCTTTAAGAACACCCAATGTGTGATAAGAAGTGCCATCTGGGGTACTAAAATATAAAAGACCTTCCATTTCTTTTTCGCCCATTAAAATAATTCCTCCATTGCTCTGAACGCAGCCACCTTATCGCACGCTATCTTGCGACACTGGGCTTCGCTTCTACCATTGGCGAATATCGTTATGTTATATCCATTTTTGTCTGCGTAAACCTTTCCGTTCTCGCGCCACTGAATTTTTAATTTAGGGCTAGGATCTTCTTCTTTGAGGTGACCCTTTTTATCAAAGAAATACAAATATCCAATCTGATCCCTTTCCTTTTGCATATTTATAACGCATTGCATGGTATCCCACTCTTCATATTCATAAGTATGCCAACCGTCGTCATACTTATTATGCAGCTCGCAATACTTCTCAGCCATATTCTCGTCGGCAAATATCGCGTCAACTGTATAATCACTATACTCGCCATGGTGTACTAAATATACTTTCATTTTTTATCCTCCTATCAGTTTTGATAACCTATATCAAAATCTTCTCTTCCTTTCTCATATCCCTGTTCATAAGCCTTGCGTTCCCGCTCACGCATTTCAATTTCTCTTTGATCCAAAGGTATGCGCTCGCACCATACAAATTTAAATTCGTAATCAATCATTTCGTAATAAGGTTCCGTAACTGTGTGTTCATATATTTTCTCAGCAGGAATCCGATATGGCTTATCGTTCTTTTGTATTCCGTTATCATCATAAACAATTACTTCTGCGTACATATTATTTCCTCCTTATCTAAAGTTTCAAGGTAATAATTATATGGTGGATGTGTTTCTTTTATATAGAGATCATCCAGATAATATTTTGATTCCAAAAAAGATATTAAATTAAAAGCACAATCTTCAACAGTTGGATTTTCTTTTAACCAGTCATAATATTCTTTAACAAGTTTTTCGCGTGTGCTAAAGTAGATCATATATCGTTCTCTTCCTCCCATAGTGTATAATTAATCCACCCAATTAATTTTTAGACTCTCCCAATAGGCACACTGATCACAAGGCGCGTCTTTAGTTTTTATTCTTTCATCACCAAGATGAGTATTGTACCCAAGGTCTTCAAGTTGCTTTAACACCTCTGCATATACTTCTTCAGAAGTATTACCAATCCATATATTTACATTTGCCTCATATTTTCCCTTACTGATCGCCGCTTTTATTTCTTTTTCACAATCAATCAGGATCTCGTTTACTCGTTCCCTATACTTTGTTTCAAACCTTGCTTTCTTTGCGTCTATCATTTTCTCTTCCCCCTTAATTTGTCATAGAAATCTGACAGCTCATTAAACTCTTTCTGAGTAACTCCAAACACTTCAAAGTACTCCCAGTCGTCGCACACATCTATGACTAAACCGTTTTCGTTATAGATAGTGCACATGTGATCGCCCGCTGTGTTGCGACTGTTAAAGATGCCGCATCGGTAATATTCGTACTGCTCCTCTATTATCTTTTTTGCAATGTCAAGTTTGCTTTCCATTATTTATTATTCCTCCATAAATCATCAATGCTTATTATTTCTCCATGATAGCCGCGCAGCCCACGCTGCCCCTCTGTCTCGACCACAAACTTCCATGTGTTGCCAAAGATCGAGGTCAAGGTGAGCTGAGGCTTGTTTACCTTCGCCCACAAAGGCAGTTCAGCCAGCCTCTTCCACTCGTACATGGCTTGACGGAAAGTAGGACACAACATTATTACAGTTTTATTTTCCATTTTAGTCTCCTTAATCAAATTTTGAACAGTGATCTTCCGTGCATCGCATTGTCATTGCTTCTGCTCTGTATTTGTTAATAAATCTCTTCATGCGGGCGGTAAGTGATTTCCATTCCTTTAACGCCTCCTTGTGGTAACTTGCATCAGGATCGTGTGCTTCTTCATAGTAGCAGCAGTCTGGATCATTGTAGATGTCTAATGTGTACTGCATTTCGGACACCAGATCGCGCAAATTCCACTTGTTTCTTGTTTCCGCATCCTCGGTCATGGACGTACCAATTGTGTTATACTCGCGGCAGATGCTCCACATGATGCTGTTGTAGGTTTTGATTGCGTTTGACATATTATGGTCTCCCTTTCGTAAGTGAATTGGATCAAATTACTTTCCTCTAAACGACGTCTTTGTGTCAAATCCGTGCATAATTATTTTGTCATCATTGGTCGCACCCAGTGGTTCTGTTCGCTCAGCCTCAGTCTTAAGCAACGAGAAGTGTTCCTCAATAGCAAGGAAAATTTCCATAGGATCAATTATATTAGATATGCCGCAAGCCTTAAGAAGTGGAGGTCGGTACTGTTCGACATACTTCTGTTGAGCATAATCCCACTCCCTACAATATGAGTTACGTATTACAGAACAATTATAATCATTAACTCGAATTGCTTCTTTAATTTCGTCCATGTACTTAATAACAGCTTCTTCGACCACTTCGCGTGAGTATACGTTGCTATATATTTTCCACATAGGAATAGTAATAACATTAAGAGAAATCAGCTCTCTTTCTTTGGAATAATCTGACCACTTACTCAGAACCTTGAGATCGTAATCCTTGGGCATCACACGCGTCCCCCAATAATCCTTTCCCTTTTCGGTAATTGTGGCTAAAATAAGCCAGTATGTTGCGCCACAATGTAGTAAGAGTAAATACTTATCAGTTCTGTCATCATAAGGTAATAACGCCTGACACACATTTTCCTTAGTTAATACACACGAACCTCTGCGATCAAATACTATGGTGTCTGTATAGTTCTGCAAATAATCATAGTAGTCATACTGTTTATCAATTATTCTCATGATTACCTCCAACTTCATCTTGCGTCAATAGAATTTCGATTCTTTTTGACGCGCAGATATTATATTTCACCTATAATCACTCATTCTTATACCTCTCCACCAATGCACATATCATCTTGTACCGAATCACGTCTTCTTCAATATGGTTTATAATATACTCTAATTCCGATATGGGAATTGCCTTGACTGTGGGTGCTTCATTAATAGTCTGATGAAACAACTTCTGAGCATACGGAGATATAAGACCAAACTTATAACCATTTAATTCAGTTGCATCTATATATCTACTCATTTATACCTCCCCATTTAAAAGGTGCATTGCTAATATTGCATATAAAAGTGTGGCAACATACTCCGCTAATTTTACAGGAACAGCATTTCCTATTTGCTTATATTTGCTAACCAAATCTCCTTCAAACTTCAAATCTCTAGGGAATGTTTGTATAACTGCCGCTTCCTGCCAACTAAATCGTCTTGTTAAACCATTATTGCCAAATTTCCATAAATCAGTTCCTAGCTTTTCCATATCGGGAGAACTTGGATGCAATGTCACTTGTTTAGCCATTGCAGGAATAGTGTATGAAACATCATCCCACCCTCTTTTTCTATTTCGTGACATGAATCTGGATGAGTATGGAGCATTACATACATCATCTGGGTTTGGTTCTGGCATTCCTGCCAACGCTTCACGCATTGTCATATGCTTATTCTTTGGAATTGGAATAGAAAAATCGTTAATACCAAGGTCTTTTCTGATACCAACGATTATTACACGTTCCCTATCTTGTGGAACTCCAAAATCACGAGCATTAACAAGCTGTGAGAACACGTTGTAACCACACTGTGAAAATTCTTCTTTTATGGCTTCAAAAATATCTCCATTAGCCATAGTCAACAGACCTTTTACATTCTCACCAACGAATATCTTTGGCTGTTTTGCCTTAACAATTCTAACGTAATGCTTATATAATACGTTACGAGAATCATCAATTTTTCTTGGGCCGCTTAGTGAAAATCCCTGACAAGGGAATCCCCCAAGAATAATATCAGAATCTGGTATTTGGGTCACATCAACTTTGGCTATGTCACTACACACAACCTTTGCTCTGCTCCAGTTCTGATGAGTTTTACAAGCGTCTTTGTCAAAATCATTAGCCCAAATTGTTTTGAAGCCTGCTTGTTCGAAACCTATATCCAAACCGCCTGCGCCACAAAATAGGCTTACAGCTGTAAATTCTTTCATCTACAAACTCCTTTTATTTAATTATTTGTTGTTTCACCCATAGTCTGTCGTACAACATAGCTTAATTATGTCAAGTAACAGGGCTATTTTAAAGATTTATTATCTGCTAAATTCATATTCCTCATTCCACCATGTTTCACAGTGACAACCACCATCCAACTCTTCATAATAGGGGCATTGGGATCCAGCATAATCTTCAGGACAATCAAAAATACTGAACTCTGTATCGGGCTTAAACCCAAATGTGTTTTCAAATTTTTCTGCATTAGTCATTTAATTCTCTTCCTTTCTTCATACAATATCTGAATGTCTCCCTGATAATATTCAAGTATTGTATGTGGTTTATGATGACCCATCAGCAATTCAACACATTTATCTGGAGAAGTCGCGCCAATATTTATACTACATTTGTTACAGTGGAGATGAAACGGCGTATGGCCCCATTCATCTAGACACATATAACATTCGTTTTTACATGTTGGACAAATTATTTTCGTTAGTTTGTCTTCAGTCATAATCTAATTCCTTTCTATTTATTTACGTGTATATATTCACCGTTCTTGAATTCAATGATAATTTTGTCAACTTCTTTTTGAGTTATATAATGAGGACAGTCTTTGCAAGACAATGCTACGTACTCGTCTATTAGTCTGCAGCAGGGTATTGTGGCGCCCATATCATGATCGTCGTAATAGTAATAACAATCATTATTAGTCATTTACCTCTCTTCCTCCTTTTCAAATATCAGCTCAAAGACATAGTTATCCTTTCCTTTCTTTTTCCAACATATCACTAAGTTGGTTATATCTTTGCGCAAACCCTTTGCGGATCTCATATAAATCTCTGGGATGGCGCTTACCATTCTCGTCCACATTGTAGATCGGATTGTCCGCCACCTGACACCACCATATAATTCTGTCTAGCTGCTGTACTATTTCAAGATATTTATTCATTATTTCTTCGTTAGTCATTTATCTTGCCCTTTCATTTTTATTACCCTTTTCACCATGCTGGTGAAACTAACTATAACAGTATAATTTTTCTCTTCATTACTATTTGTATCATCATCAGAAAATGCTATACCTTTCTTTATTGCTGCTGTTGTTTTAAATCTATAGCAGCCAAAGGTACCTGAATTCACTACCATACCGTAAATGTGATCAGGTATATCAATCATTACCTTCATCTTTTCCCTCCAATATCTTAATTACAATACCATATGCCTTGATGATCCTATCTGTATCCATTACCAGTGGACATTTACCGCAGTCTCTGTCACAACAGTTTGTACTTGCCGTCTGAACACAGCGTAATTCGTTTTCCATTATGTCGTGGACTTCTTGATTAGTCATTTAAACTCCTTTTGCAATATGAGCCATATACCAATAAACTGCTATTCTTTCCCATTCTTCCTTTGGTATTCCGCCACAATCATATTTCTCGGATAAATTGTAATAGCACTGTTTTAAGTATCGATCATTGTGCCAGCCGACAAATGGATGATTGTTAAGCGCTGGCAGAGGATCCCCGAACTTGTAATAATGTTTAGTAAACTTGTCCACATCTACCTTATATCCACGTCGGCGCATCTCTTCCGTTACAAGGCGTGTGTAATTCCAAAAATCAGCCATTGGATAGTTCATGATTTTATTGACAAGGATGTGGTTGGGTGTTCCCTTATCCGCTATATTCTTTGCTATACAGCAACATTCGCGCCACTGTGACAGCAGCTGCAATTTAGGCAAATATTTAATTAAATCTCTATGCCATAGTCTCATTATATATCTCCTTATATTATTATGTCAAGTCTCTCTAATTGCTTTTCTATATAGGCACGCGCTTCCTCTGCATTGTACATTTCCTTATAGCCGTCGCGTACTGGCACATAGTAGATCCCCGTGGCATGATCTAACTTTACGGCACAGCCGTGACAGCAGTATGTGGTGGGCAGGTTACGGATAAATTTCTCGTCAGGTGTAGTGGAAAAATAATCTGCCTTATGCCACACGCGGATCTGGCGATCGTCTATAAATACGTAGAATACCCATTCGTTTGGCTTTTGGTACACTGTGCGACGTTCCCAGTCGCCGTAGATACATACACGTTCGATTCCGCGAGAGTTGAGATTTGCATGTTTCATATTAATTACCTCCTATATCAATCATTATCAGAAATATCAATTCCAATTGCCTTGCTAATTATGGAAGCACTCTGTCTCTTTTCGTCTCCGCCAGTTACAATATATCTTTGAGTAGTAGATATATTTGAATGTCCAACCGCACGACGAACAAATTCTGTATCGTGTGTCTTATTATAAAGAATGGAGCAGAATCCAGCTCTTAACTTGTGAGGAGACAATTCCTTGCCGAGGGCAGCCTTGGTATATTTTTTTACAATATTTGAAACTCCTTTTGCAGATATTCTTTCTCCATACTTTGAAATAAATAAAGCATCGGTCATTTCTGCCTTATCAAATAACATTTCTTTTCGATCAGCAAGATAATCTCTTATAACATCACACACTTCATCTTCAAGGAAATATTTATGAGGCAATTTTCCTTTATCAATTACATATAAACTTTGAGTGTCAAGATGAATGTCTTCAAGATTTATTTCAATGAGTGCCGTTTCTCTCATACCAGTAGTCATAAGCAAGAGAATAATAAGTTTATCTCTATTATAAGCATTTGTGCGACCAATTTGATTTTGATCTACCTTATCAAGTGCTCTTACTATCTGTTTAAAATCTCTGCTGGTCAAAAGAACTCTGTGCTCATTAATCCTTTCGAGATCATGATTTCTACCCTTCTTTATATCCTGCATGTAGTTGTATGGAATGACCCCTTCTTTTGCAAGATATCCAAGAAAACTATTTAGACAACACCATACTGTATTTTGGTATGAATCACTCGTTTCAACTATATCACCTACCTCATTTTCCCTTGTGCGGATCTTCTTCATAAACCTAATAACATCTTCTTCAGTAAGAGTATTAAGTTTATATTTTCTAGGATTATCAGTAAGAGTGTAAATAAAATATCTTATTTTTGTTACAAAATCTCTCCTTGTTGCAGGTGTCTTTCTTGATGCGTCCATAAGGTTATTCCATTTTGTAACTTCGATCGGTAAATCTTCCAGCATTCTTTCAATTGTCTTATCAATTTTAAGTTCATTCTCTAATCTACCTTTCATTTTATAAACCTCCAATCATAAAATACTCCAAGGGGTATCTGTGTTATGCCGCTACGAGATATTATATATGATCCACAATTCTTTATATTAAACATATCGCACACGGCACTGAATTTTTGTGTCAAGTCCTTATCGTCATCACTCTGTTCTCTTACATCTTCAGGATGATTATGAACTATGGTTGCCATTTCAGCACCCGACAAGAGAAGAAACATTCCAATATTTCTAAAAAAGATATCGCAATGATCATAATCCCCACTGCCTACACACATAAAACCTTTTATCTTTTGATTTATGTTGTGTGATATTATATAAACCTGTTCATACGCCAAGTCCTTTAGATTTGTTTTGCCTTCGAGATACTTTAATTGACTTAATATTGAAGTATTATCTTCTGGACTATCCTTGTAACTTCTTAAAACATTTATTTTTGGAATATCATTGACGTCATAAAGAACATTATATTCATTAATCATTCCAGCCCTCCTCTGTTTTTGTCATAAAAGGTTTCTCTTCGTATTTAAATTCATAATCGTAAATAATATCATCATCATATTCATGATGACAATTTTCTGATCGACCATTTATTGGATTATGACACCACCATGGTGTGAACTTCTGTTTTTTAGATAATGTTGGATCATTCGTTACATTTCGATTATGATTTTCGAGATGTTTTAATATCTTTTCATTTTCTCTTTCCTTTTCAGCTTGAGTATAAGGTCTCTTATAATCATTTATATATGTTTGATTTTTTCTCTTCCTATTATCGATAGGTTTTCTATGATACTTTTCAACTTCTGTATGAGGGATCCTCTTTGAGAGTTCCGTTTCCTCCATAATTCCATTGCTCAGGTTAACCCAGAACTGATAACCAAGATTACAATTAAGTTTTCCATAGAGAACGCCGCCTTCTCTATAAACTACCTTATGACCATAGTTACCAAAATTAATACATTCTTCAGTACTATTGTTAAATACTCTATGTTTGCCATATCCTAATTTATTTTCCTTGGCTCGCTGTTCACTTTCCTTGCTGGCATAAGGATTATGGATCATTTCACCTGACCATGAGTCATATAATTTTCCACTTTCTCCTATATTAACACTGTGGCCATTGGAACTATTTCTTAGAGTTCCTTTATGATCTTGGTAAGTCGGCCTATTATTTTCTTGTGCATCAAACATCTTTCTTATATCACCAAATAATTCGCTGCCCGATGCAAGCATACTGGAGATAATAAAGATACATAGAAAAACTATAATTACCATAAGCAATTCTCCTTTCTTTTGCATAATATATTAAAATTGCTTTTTTGTCAAGTGAATATAGTCACAAAGTTGCTTCCAAATTGTATCCCTCCCTATAGCAATACCACGTTCCAACGTTATTAGTTCATCGTATACTTCTATTCCACTAGCACAAGATAACCATATTCCATTATCTATGATTATTGAGTACATATCATCATCGTCAATGCTTACCTGAATATAATTTGCAGGAAGATTAAATTCGTCAATAATCTTCTTTACCTTGTGATCAATATGTTGTTTCAAATAAATTGCCTTTGTGTTATCATATTCTTCTTCTGTTAGGTAACTATAACTACACAGAAATTGATCTTTTGTAAGCACAACAAAGTCACGCATTTTTTCAGGATCATCATAAAAATTTACTTTCATGTGTATTCCCTCCTTATCTTATCAAACTCTTTAGCTTCCTGTTCCTTAAGTTTTTCCTTCTTCCCTTTGAAGATTCGCCCACAAAGGACAGCGGGTACATGCGTCCCATCCGATAAGGTATAGCCTGTCCAGCGAGGTGTGTTTACTTCTGGTGTCTTCTTCTACATGTTTATATCAAATTCAGAAAGGAAATGACCCTTTTCAATTTTCTTTTCAGGTGTAAAGACTTCAGTTGGCGGATGGTTACCTGAATGGTTTAAGTTATAGATTATAATTTTCATGTTAGCCCTCCAGTAAATAGAGTATGTAGTAATCGCATACATCTTCATGCTTATTACTATCCCACCAGTTATCAGTTAGCAGTTCACATACTTGACGCTCGTCAATTAAGTTTGCATCACACTTATGTCCGATCCAGCGCACTACATCATAAACATCTTTGCGTTCGATGCCCCATTCATGATTGCCGCGAACCTGTAAATGCAATCTCACGCAGCCATCACTGCGTACTTCTCTTTCTTTTTTGAATACATCAACGCTACCGTATCCTTGCCAATGTTTTATTTTCATAGAATTCTCCTTTTTTGAGCGTTCTTTGTTCGTGTTTTTATGCATCAAACGGGTGGTCGTATTCTTGTAAAAATCGTTTCCAGTCATTTTTCATCATCTGTTCTTGTACCAGCCAAGCACAGTATCTGTCTGTGTCGGCATTATCTTTTTCTGTGAAATAACCATCGTTATAATTGTCAGCCCAACTTAAGAAAGACTCAAGCATAGTCTGTAAAGAATCTTTTTTGCGTGGGTAAAACTCTAGTCTTTCCGTTGCAAGGATGCATAAAGAATTGTAAAGATATTCTTTCCATTCTTTCTTTTCTTTGCGTGTTGGCTCAATATATTCCTTTTTTACGATAGGTTCTACAACTACGATTACCTTATGCATTAAAGTTACTGTTGCTTTCACACTCTCACCTCCAAACTTAGTCCAAAATGATCCAGCACTTTTTTGTTTATAACCAATTTATCTTCTTCAAAATGTACAGCGTCTTTTTCTGTACCATAATAATCTCGGCCACTATTGCGAAGAGCCATGGATGCGGGATAAACTCCAAATGATAAAACAGCCACTACGTTTTTGTTTACTTTTCTTGTTGCTATCATATTATTCCCTCCTTAATTCCAAGCAATCTTCTTTTCTGTTGTTGCCCATTCTTTCCATTGAGGATATTTCTTACATATAGTTATAAATGACTCCTCAATTCTGTGTTTAAAGCTCTCAAAAGATCTCGCTTTAAGCGCGTATTTCAAATTAATTTCATCATCTATTAAATTATAAGGAGTACCATCTTTAAGATATCCGTATCCAGCGTCCATACCAGCAACAAAACTATTTGTATACTGAATTTCATCATAAATAAACTCAATCAACATAATTCCTATTAGAACAGAACCACAGAAGTTACCAGTTCCTTTCCTAAAATTATCCCAATCTTTTTCTGACATATGCCAATTAAAGTTATACATGCTACACCTCCCTATTAAATTGTGTATACAACCAGTTCTTTTACTTTCTGATATTCATCAAAAGTCAAATTGTCAAACAACCAATCAAGAGCTTCACCATCATATGGTACCCCACAACCATCAACAAATACCTGTGTCCAATACCCATCATCATCTCCATAATTAGTTTCTATTACATAGAAATCTTCCCAATCAGCCTGAAGGTTATCTATTCCCTCAATATCCCAAGGATTATCTCCGTTGTTGTCAAATAAGATTATAACCATCTTATCATTGCTCCAGACCTTATTGATACCAGAGCAACCATAATCCGCGAGATCATTCATTACTCTCTCTACTGCGTCTGGCTTAATAACTACGGTGTTTTCTGTTATTTGACTCATGTTTTTCCTCCATATTATATTGTCAATTACACATCTAATGTGTAAACATCAAACTCTGTATCTTCAAATACGTTGGCAATAAAATAAGACGTGCGATCATGCATCGTATCAATGCGATCATTGAATGTCCATGCATCTGCTTCCGTCTTAATTGCTGTGTAGTAAGTATCGGTTCCCGTGATGTGGGAACCGATCGGCATTGCTTTTAGTTCTGTTGCTGATAGAAAATCATCAACCGTGTAATGTTTTATCATATTTAAATCCCTCCGCAGTTTTCTTATATACATCAAGACAATAACGAGCTTGGCATCCACAACCAGCCACTGAACATGTGGCTATTGCGGGGCAGTCACTAATTCTTTTCTTTGGAAACATCTTACGGTACTTGTTGTAGTGCTGCGCACATAAGTAGTTCCAACAGATACCAAGTTCGTTATCATCTTCTGCATCAATGTAATCGTTAAAGCGGATCCCTTCATACCAAAGTTTTTTACTCATAATAAGTTTACCTCACTTTTAAATTATATTGTTTGATCAGATCGTACAAACAAGTTTGACTAGGTTTATGACTGGGCATTGATAGTGTTTCTTTTTCGCGCTTATATATTATGTGACTACCACTTTGTCTTATATGCTCAAAACCATTATCTAATAATAAGCGTTTAAAATCTCTCACACTATATGTCCCAGCATGCATCTTGCCGCCCATTAACTTACACCTAGCAGCCTGTAATAATGGATAGATGAGTAACAGTCGCCGCCATCTTCTTCGGTTACGCACTCACTCTTGATGAAGTGAATTCCATTATTATTAAGATAGTCCTGAACTAACAAATCAAGGCGCAGATGATCATGTTTCCAATCTCCCCGATGAATTTCAAATTCAATTTTATTTTCTATCGGCATCACTCCTATTTCGGCAAACATGTGGTTCTCTTTTAATAAGTTTGTTATATTGTCATATACTATATCGATATTCATACGCACTCTCCTCTCACAATTGCTCTTATAATTTGCTTATCATATCGTCTACCCTCTTTGTTAAGTATATACTTAACAAGCCAACGATCTTTTGTTACCCAGCCAACAACTGTTCCGTCATTGTATTGAATTTTAATTGTGTACTTCATACGTATCTCCTTGCTTCAAACTCTTTTCTCTTTGCTGCACACTCGGCCGATACATCTTTAAAGGGAATTGCAACCCATTCATCTTCCTCACCGTCAATGTCAAAAAACTCTTCATCCATTATTGAATCTTCATCGGCGGGTATGATGTCTACATCTGTAACAAGGAAAGCGAATCTATTACAGATCCCCCATCTTCTGATAGAGTAATGTTCGCCCTCATCATCAATTACAGAATAGACATACTTACCTTCCTTGCGGAGCTGATCAATTTTCGGCTGTTCCCAATTATAAAAGTCTGTAAAATAATATCTCATTCTTCTACCTCCTCTATTTCATCAACCCAAGATTCTTCATTGAATGTCATGATGCTGGTACCAAGTTCAGATAAAAGTTCTTCTGCTTTTTTCTCGGCTTCTTCTCTATCCTCAGCTTCAATTATTGAGCTATAATAGTGTTGATTCACAAGCTGCACTTCATATTTTGCCATATTTACTTCCTCCATTTTGATTTTGTATAAAGTTCAGGATAGTTTTCCATTGCGTGTTTAACAGCCCAGATTATTTCAGCATCATTGCTGGAATTAAGTATTGCTTCCCTTTCATTCGGATTTATTTGAAAAGAATCATTTTCGCAACCTCTATAGATTACGATTTGCTTGTACCATAATCGAGCACCAAGGTCAGCCCATGTATCTTTAACTCTAGCCTGTATTTGATAATTACTTAAGCGTTCGAAGTGTTCACAAGCCAATAAGAGTTTTGTCATACCTAACCTATCGGGATGTCCTATTTCAACTCCCTGTTCAAATGTAATCATGCTGCCTCCTTTCTAATCTGTTCGGCCTCTTCCATTGTTATGGTGCGAATTGCCTTCATTTTATTAGCAAGGATCCACACTCCTCCTTGTGATTCGGGGCGGTCGTAAGTTGTATAGTCATCAACCATTACCTCAACCCATACTCTCTGTTCTCCACTTGCTAACTTCTCTTTGAGATGTGGAGCATAGGGCGTAAAACAACAGTGCCAACCTTGACGAACAGCAAATCCCTTTGTCGGGTGACATTCTGCAGGGAGCCATTTACCAAACTTGGTTGGCGTTCCCTTATCAATAAACAATGGATAAACTTTTCCATCTTTCTTAAGTCTCATAAGTTTGTATGCTACTCTACTCATTATACTCTCCTTTGTTATATTGTCAAGTTATCGTAATGTTTCGGCGATCATTCCACTTTTGGTATAACAGAATCTGCATCTGTTACAAGATCCTTTACCACACTGGCATGGTGTTTGATTTGGTGCTACAACTCCTTTCTCATACACCGTGAATATGCTATCTACGAAAGTGAATCTGTTCCAAACTTCAGCAGGATAGTTTACAATAGGACTACTGTAAACTATCTTAAGATTATCGGGCTTTCCCTCCTTTCCAATTGCCGATTCCCATATTGAAGGACGTTTTGTCCATGCTGCAAAGTTTACAGTTGGATTTGCCTTGGCGATCCTAATGTAATTGCGTGCATGAATTACATTTATAACGTCGCCATGAGATTCAAAACGGAATATCTCCTGCTTTGATAAGTTGGGTACGATAGTAAGTAATTTCTTACTTAACACCTTTCCGTTTCGCTCAAGCGCCGTTCTCTGATTCGGGTATACGCCAGACTCAACTTGCTTATAGGCGTAGCAATGAGAACAAACCGTTGCCTTGTTCTGCATCATTGTCTTGCAACTCGGGTTCATCCCTGCATAAGTTGAGAGCGCTCTTACCTTATCCATTTTGCCAGACAAATGTGAGATGTGAATTCCCGTTTCTCTTTCAAACTGTGCAACTGATACGACCTTAATGTTCATATTTCATTCTCCTATATTTAAGTTTATTATTTATTATTATGTTAAGTGCGGCGGATCTTTATTCATATTTACCTCTCTTATACCGCATATCTTAATCTTGCAACAGCTCTTTCATCTTTGGGATTACATCCATGAATCGTACGAGATTTCCATTTTATGTTATTATCGTAATCACTTATCCAACAAATAGTTCCTCCGTACATATTATTGGTCAGATGTATAAGCCCGAAT
>Ga0247611_10005641_pt1 | contig 16419 bp, 14 predicted proteins | sample 177DNAGHGhighgp2_FD_192422 | JGI IMG/M metagenome (GOLD analysis project Ga0247611, IMG submission 192422) | Sheep rumen microbial communities from Palmerston North, Manawatu-Wanganui, New Zealand - 1770 DNA GHGhigh gp2 | ecosystem: Host-associated > Mammals > Digestive system > Stomach > Rumen... | reverse complement strand
AATTACGGGTATCCTTTTGACCCTTGGATGTAGGAACAACGGATTTCCGTTTTGCATCCGCAATCTGATCAACACGGATAACACCATACAGTTTCATCCGAACAGGTTCCATGATCCAAACTTCCCGCGTGACATTCGCATCATATACGAGTTTATCCTTAACAAGTTCTTTGTTGGTCCTATGCTTGTACTGCTTCCACGGTTTCTCTGGAACGTACACATACATTTTGTCGAATGTATCTGGTGACTGTCTCTGAAGATTGACAGTGATGCCGTTCAAAGCACCCTCGATGGATGTGGAGAAACAGATACGTGGAGTTGTATTATCTTCGAAACCAGTATCTTCCGGATTGTATGGATCCAGATAATCTGGGACACGCGGTTTCCATATCTGTCCATCGATATGTTTGTCAGGAGATACATGGAATACCAGATCGTCAGAATACGGATTCACACCATTCTTGAGATCTTGGAAAGCGCCTTCTTGGACAACTTTACCTGTCCTCTGATCAACAGTGATTGTCACAGAACCATTTCCGGAGTTATTATTGTTTTCTGATTTTCTGAATTGTGCAGTTACATCTGTAACACGAATAGGATCGACAGTTTCAACAAAACATGCCGCACCGTTCTGATCACCATCTAGACTCTTCAGTTCAGTATCAGCCTTAATGGTTTTCCCCGAGATATCATTATCGCTAGCCAAATAAACATATGTCTGATCATTAATGTTAGATCCACCCATACGCGAAATCGGTGCATTGTATCCAAAATATACACGTGGTGTAGGGTATAATGCTTCAACCCTCCATACAGTGAAACCGGCACGTAGCTTCTTATTTTTAGCAGACATATATGTTGGCCGAAGTTCTGTCAACGATGGATTGTTTGATGTGTGATATAGTTTTACAGGACCTGAATTTGAAAATGTTTCGGTTTCCGGTGCGAGTGTTCTGACCTGCAAATCACCGTCCTCAATGGTCATGAGTCCCGGACCATAAATGATTCTGTCATTTGGTAATCCTAAAATGTCACATAGAAACTTTCTATACTTATCATATTTCGCGAAGTCATCAGTTGTATGAATCAACACATGTACGAGAGAAAACAATGCATCCCGAATATCTGCAGGCAAGGGGTTCGCGCGTCTATGCTCGTTGTAATATTTCCAATCAGTACCACCATCAAGATATTTCTGCAATATCGGTTTTGATTTAACGAGCAACTGTTCGTCAAATGTGTCTGATATATTCGGTTCGGTTGTTTCATCAGCACCTTCCTGGAACGTTTCATCAGCAGTCGGAATTTTTCCAACGATACCACGAACATGATATCTCACATGAAGTTGCTTGACATTTTCAATCTTTATTTCAGGAACTTTTGCAATCAGAACTTCATAATCGATTCCAGACATCCATGGATAACGATAGATGTTGTTCTTCAGATTAGAGCAATCTATTGTGTGAAGATATCCATCAAACTCACAAACGAAGGGCTCTAAGTCTGGTTGATATTTGACATACACATGAACATCGGTCAAATATTCATCAGGGGATCCTTCTGTATTCCATTCATCATAACCAAGATTTGTATCATGATATCCTCTTCTGCTTAATTCATGGAACACTTCTCGTCTTCCGATAAAGATAGAAGCTAATCTGGCTTGTGGTGTGACAAACAGCGGTTTCCCATTTAACACACGAACATCTCCACCGTTTGTTGGATCACCATAATAGACTTTATTGTATTTGAAGTCTTTCACAGGAACGAGTGTCATATCCCGGATATTACGAACAGCACCTTCCTGAATGTTGCATGGCACAGTTCCATAGTATTTGCCACACGATTCACATATGTAAACCGGTTCCCCTTTCATTGCGATAGAAATCTTTCCACCACAATCACACTTCTTCATGACGGCCATACCCTCGTCATTGAAGCCAAGAACATCGTCTTTATATTTGGAGAAGTGGCCGGACTCGAAAACATTCGTTGATTCCTGAAAAGCGCCTTCTTGGGTGAATGATTCTTGTTTCAGTTTAGATTCGAATTCTTTCCAAGAATTTGCAATCACCTTCCCATTCCAAGTTTCTTTAAGTTTTCCGCTCGAGAGATCATATACGATGTACAAATCTCCAATGTCATCAGATACAGCAACCGTTAATTTTTTCACCGGTGTCTTTTCCAGTATTTCGAGCTTCTTATTCCAGTCACCCCATTCACTGAGTTTCTTCACTTCCGGCAAGTATTTGAAAGCTATCAGAAAATCGGAAGCGATCGTATCTTTATCAAATATCCATAATCCATCACCGACTTTTTTAATTCCGGTTTCTTCCATCGGATAGTGATAAAATTTAGGATCTTTAATACTTTCGATGAAACGACGCATATCTTCTGGCATCGCTTCTATAACTTTCTCTTTACTCAGTTGCTCCATCTGTTTCTTTATATCTCTTTCATCCATGTAATCGCCAAATTCTTTCATATGAAGTGTCATATAATGCATGACATTACCGGTTTTTGGAGATACCATTTGTGCAAAGAAATCCTTATTATTCTTCAATGTTATTTCAAGCTTGAATTGAACATAACCTTTCGGTCTGGTTTGATCTGACTTATCGAGATAAGTACAATCGGAATCGAACATGATATATGCTTTTGTTGCTGATACAACTTCGCCGCTAGCAGGTGGGAATAAAAATCCCCATACATAGTCAAAATGTTCAAAGCTATCTTCAATATCATCAAGCGTTGCATCATCCTTCTTTTTATGATGACAATACTCATACAATTTATTGTATGCATTTTGTGCAAGGCCTTCTTTTTGAGCAAACGGCCATATGATTTTTTCGATCATATTATCCATCTGCATAGAAGAATCAAATTCACCAAAAAGAGCACGATAGAAAATTTTTTCGTCTCGAGACATATTGTCCGGACATTTTACCGGAATCTTATGTTCTTCATCACCTGTTGCAGCACCGATTCCATCAAGCATTTGTTCTTGGATGGGTTTCGTTTTGTCCAGACGCATGACCAATCCACCATGATCATTCTCCATGTCAACAACGAATCCTAATGACTCATATAGTTTCTTTGCACGGGTGTTCGACTTCATGACTTGCAACAGAATCTTGTCATGTTCAGCAATATCACGTTTGATGATAGCCGAACCAATTCCAAGTGTTCTGTATTCAGGTTTGATATAGATATGAGCAAGATACCACCAGTCCTTTTTACCTTCACGAAGACCGTAGTAATCAGTTGCGTATGCTTGGTAAACACCGATATCAGAATCATCTGCAACAATAATCTGAGTATGACCCAAACTTTCCTTTGCATCTTCTCTGATGTATTTCTGGACTTTAGGATCATTTTTGTTTTCACCAACAGTTTCCAACTCAGAGAAATATACAAACTCTAAATCAGCTTCTGTTGCAGGGCGCATTGTCCACTTATCGGACATGTCACCCAGCATACCGTGTTCTTTCATATATGGAACATCCAACTCAGGATTCCATGGAAGAACCTTTGATGGATCATTCATTTCATTAAATAATTCGGTATTAAACTTCTTTGTGTCAAGCCGTACCATATAAGAATTTGCATAATTGATATCACGGAAATATGAATTGGTCGAATCCGTTTCATCAATCTCTTTCAATAAACCAGCTTGTGCATCCATAATGTATGCATAATCATTGATGTTTACAACCAGGAATTCATGACCACCCTCAGAATCTTTCCAGTTAATGTGTACATACCATCTGGAATTGACTGCTCCACGAACAGTCTCAATGACTTGACGTTGTGTTGCAATCTTCTCTTTGACAGGATTCATTACAATGTTTTCACCAGGAACAGCTAACGCGGGATCACGAGGTGAATATACTGGACGTGGTAATACATTCATTCCACGAAATCTTGCTTCTGCACACCATGTACACAATTGACAATTCTGATTTCCAGTTGGTGGTTTACGATCCTTTTCAACTTGAGCATGAATCTCATTCACAATGCTTTTTGCGAATGTAAACATGTCTGTATTCCCCAAACTATTTACCCGAGACATCAGCTCGTCTCTTTCAGAATATTCATATGGTGCTGTCAATCCGGGAGGAATGTTTCCTAAGCTAGTTCCATTACTCATTGGGGGAACAGCCTCTTGAGCAAAACTCAAGACCTGTTTCCATCCGGAAGTATCCATATTGTATTCTTTTGCTCTACGGAGAATCTTTCGAGCCAGCGACTTCTTATATTTCGTCTCAGCATGTCCAAATAATTTGACAGCAGATTCAATATGTGCTTTGTCATGTAATGGATACATACGCTTTTCAGGAATCCCGAAATCAGAATCCTTCAATTGATTTCGTTTTTCCGATGACAATTTCGCCATATAAAATCAACCCCTTTCAATAGAATTTGTTGTATTACCTCTGTGATAGAAGTTACAGAAACGTTTTATGATGTGTGGGGCTGAATGCCCCACATCATTCATACATTTATAATCATATATGTATATAATTATAATGGAAAGAGTAACCACACAAATCTATGTCACCAAAAGGAGGTAACATATATGACATCAATCGTAATTATACAAATTCCGGATGACGTCAAAATCATTTGCGAATAATGATTAAATTTTATTGAGCCCGATACCGAAAACGAGGTGATACATGTGCGGTTGACTCTATCCATTACATCAAAGGTAATTGACAGAAAAGACTTTATTTAAGAAAGGAAAGAATCATGTTTCAATTATTGAATGACGAATGGAGATTCCATTCGAAAGAAGAAGTAATCGCATGTTGCCTAGCCAACATCGCGGATGGTTCAGAAGGATTAGCCAATTCATTAATAGATGAATTAGGCATGAGCGGTTCTCTCCCTGATGAATCAGAGGACTGGAGATATGTCGTTCTCAAAGTAATGTTGGAAATGACAAATCAGTATACTGATTGTTTCATTCTCAAGCAATCTCTTGGGGATAGAAACATTGAGGAAATATTGCTTGAATGGGCTGGTGGTGAAGATCCATTCGTATTTGAGTATACGGAAATACTCGGATATGTGATGCAAGATGATTTACCCGCAGCGATTCATGCTGCGGCCAGAACACTTGTGCGATAAACAACAAAGAAATATGCGGGGCCTGTGCCCCGCATATTCCTCTTTTTTTTTGTATCAGTATAAATGATATTACTGGAAACGACCCGGCTTCGGTGATGTTGCCGGCTCCGGCTGCTTGTAGCCGAGTGCAAGGTCGGACTCTTCGATTTGGATATCGAACTGACCGCTCTTCAGGCCATTGTTGCCACTGCTGACGATGTTCTCAGGATCGAAAGATGTGAACTTGTCTCCGAAGAGATCACTGTAGCGAGAGTTCGCTGCGTTGTAAGCTTCCTGATAGAAGTCGCTCATGATAGATTTCTCCTTTACTTAAAATTTTGAATCTTTACCGTACAACGTAGACAGCATATCATTGATATACAGCTGGTTGATGGTAATGATTAAACGGTAAGTTTTTGCGTAGTCTACATTCTGGATCACGAGTACACGGCGTCGCCAGTCTACGTAATATCCGTCCTGTATCAATGATCGATTCTCCCTCAAGTGAACGTTGATAAACAATTCAGGATTTATCTTATTCTTTAAGTGGTAATCAATCATCTCATTGAGAGTTTGACCAAAGCCACTACCAATGTATACTTCTGTCTCTCCCCAATCCATCTTTACAATGGGGCGACTCATAATCTTCCAACCATACAACAGCGGGAAATCCCGTTCATTGAAATAATCAGAAAAGATCGGAATCGAAACTGAGGATTGACGTGGTTCGAGTATTCGGAACGGCCCGGGATTTGGAACAGAAAGATCGAACAATCCAATCGTGTTGAATTCACACCTGATTGTGAATGTGATTGGACAGTCACTTTCCGTTTGACCGACCTTATTTACATTGGAATAGTTCAGGTCATTGATATTACACAACAATGAAGTCATGTAATAAGAATAGAATGCATCCGTGTGTCGTCCAGATGAGAATCTGTATGAGATTGGATACACACTATTCATATTGAGATAATCCACAAATTGAGACACATTCCCGTCAGGAGTCTTTACAGGAATCCCTGCATATTTCGCAGTCTCCTCCAAGAAGCCATCAGGTAACGCCATTTCCAATGCAGTGTCAACATCAAAGAACCCACCATCAGTTGGGATTTTATTGATGAGATACGAAGCCCAACGGAGCTGTTCCATCATGCTGCGGAATGACAATACAAAATCGAAATACATAACAACACGATTGATTTTCCCTCTCCATTCGATTCCCTTCCGTTTGTCAAAGAATAACTTTTCCATCTCGGAGCGATTCTGAAACCGATTTGAAGTGGTGGACCAAAGTGACGTTGCATACGATCCTGCAGCCAACCGATTATCCAAACCAGATAATGAAATTCTCGGGTTAACAATACACATCGGATATGGTTGTGTACGAATTTGTTTTGGGGTATGTCGAAGTTGACGGTGTGCAATCTTGGTAGAAGGCAACGCCGTTGCGAATGTGTTTGACGGAAACAGATCCAGGACAAACTGCAACATGATTGCTGTCACGTTTCCAACTGTATGTGCCATGTCTGTTCCTGATTGACAGGCCAATGACAATTCATAACCATGTTTGAATTCTCTTGGAGACATCGCATTGTATTGGTAAACATATCCCGGAGTAGAAACGTTTCTGTCGGTGATTCCCTCATTGACATTGTTTTGATTCTGACGGTTTGGATGCATATCATCATAATGGGTCATGATGACTGACACCTCGCAATCAGTACCGATAATACTTGAGTGAATTTCTCAATATTGTAGTATCGGATAAACTCAAAGTTGAATTTGGTAATTGACGGACAACGATTCAGAATCATCAGTGGTCTCCACATATTCGTGAGTCCATAACGATCGAATGCACATAACTTTGGATTTTCAGCGTACTTCAAATCGAATTTCTCGACCGTATACATGTCCGGAAAGGACTCGATCAATCTGAAGAAATCCAATGGAAGATATGATATCACCGACATCCATTGTTTTGCGTTTAAATCGTCATCCGCCAATGCCGCTTCATCTTGAGATAATTTCACGGAGGAAGATATATTATCCAAAGTGAATAAATCTGACCTGATGTATGCGATCAATGAGGGTATTAATGTTTTTTCATCAGAGGTCAAGATTACTCACTCCCCTCATGAATTGCGTGTGGTATGCGCACATACATGTTTTCGATATCATTGTCATCACAGATTAACTCCGCAATGAACGTCTGATTGGTTTCATCGATAAAAAAAGACTGGTTCGTTCTGATACGAACATCAAAGGTTTCTGTCAACCGAATTGCTCCAGTTCTGAAATCAGTCGAAGCGAATATCGGCGATGTGATTGAAACCAAGTCTCCATCATTAATGAGACCTCGTGTATGGACATAACACATCGATGAATGTGGGACGCTGATATTCACAGCGCGGTTTTGCAACAGCATGGTTCATCAACATCCCTTTCATTTGTATTAGTCTTCGTCACCCTTGTCTTCTGCAGGACCAGATGCAAGAGCTTCTTTGACCTTATTTGCAGCTTCGAACCAATCTTCGAGGGCTTCCTTTGTCATCTTAGGAAGCTTCTGAATTGGCATTGCGCTTCCATGTACACTGACTCCACCGAGAATGTTCTCATTGATGATATCCATCGCCGGAGAAAGATCGGTGTCACGGAGACTGATCGTCTCTCCATGAAGATTCTTGATAGCCTTCAGTTGTTCTCTGGTGAAGTCTTTGGAAGTCTTCAGACACATTTCACATCCTTCGAGAACACGCTGAACACGCTTCGAAAGAGTAAGTTCTTTACCCTGATCAATGGCTTCAACCAGATCAGAAATGAATCCGAGAAGCTCGCCTGCCGCATTATCGCGCCATTTCTGTTTACCGATAGCGGTGCCAACCAGTCCGCCGATAATGCTACCTATACCAGGAATGATCGAACCGATGGCAGCACCGATTAATGCGCCTGTTGTGCTCTTACGGTGGTGAGCTTCTTCAAAAAAATCTTCGTCAGATGTTCTGTCAACGAAAGACTCGGTAGTGGTAGAACTACCATCCTCAGTCACACCTTCACATTCACCGGTTGCAACCTTGCCGAGAGCAGAAGCTGCATCGGAGAAGCTCTTCACAACGAGATCTGCGGAAGTGGAAACATTGTTTGCCCATTCCTTGATGTTGTCGTTGATTCTCTGGAACTTCTTGGAGATCTTGGTCTTTGCTCCCTTGCCGCTCTCATCATGGCGCATTGCCTCAGCACCACAGAGCTTGTCAACGAATTCCATTGCGGACTTCTTTGCGCTCTTGCTTGCATTGGATGCAACAGCCTTGGAGACCTGGAAGACGACATAGATATATGTGACAACTTCGGCGATATCATCTGCATCCACATTGGTGGCAGTTGCAAGCTTGCCGGAGGTGTCGAACTTAGCATAATTGGAACCCTTCAGGAGATTCTTGTACAGAGCATCCACATCAGCGGTACCGCCTTCGAAACCTGCACGAGGAGTCTTCTTGAAGAAGCCGAGTGCGAGTTCATCCTGAACAGTCGGATCCTCGACAACTTCAGAAATGTCGATGCCGAAAACAGCTGCCAGACGAGCCATTGAATTGCCATAAGCGAACATGAGATCATGTGCCTTATTAGCAGTCGGGAACACACCCTTCGCGAACTTGATTGACTGTCTCTTGCCGGATGCACAGTCACGAACAAGTGCCTGAGCAAGAGGCTTTGCAAAAGTGATCATGAACTTACCGTTCTGAGCAGCAGCAGGAGAGATACCATACTTCTTACCGAGACCGACAATAGCCTTCATGTCACGCTCTGCAGCGACCTTAACCTTCTTAGCATTTTCGACAAAAACATCGTAGAAGCCTTCGAGTTCCTGACGAACTGCTGCTGTGGACAGACCAGAAGCTTCTTCCGGATCGGAAGGAAGACCGGCGTCCTCAGCTGCATCTGCTGCTTCCTGGATAAATGCAGGATTATTTGCATTTGCAGAAAGCGTTTCAGCATATTCGAAGATTGCAGATGCTACATCGATCCGACCCTTTGCTGCTGCAACATATGCATCACGCATTGAAGCATCGCCGGTATCAAGATCGATCATAATATCAGTAAACTTCATAATATCATTTTTCCTTTCATATAGTTTATATTTTACAACAAGTCTCATGACAAGAGCCCCCTGATGCCATCAAACCTGTGTAAATTACAATTTGGTTTGTTGAATCAAGTTAATTCAGCAGCAGCAGATTCACGGAGTTGAATCTTGTATTTATCAATCAACTGATTCGCCTGATTCTTATATTTGTTGATCAGATCTGATTTGAGTTTTCTATGACTCATTCCAACACGAACAAGCTCACTGTAATCAGGATCTGATGACTGTTGAGCCAGTAACAATGATACGACTCCAACAGCAACATTATTCGTGGTTTCTTCTGTCAGTTGAAGTGTGTTGGTTACTTCCAAACCATTTGACTTTGCTAACTCTTGCAGTTGTTTATTCTGGTTCAGTTTCTTCATGACTTCTCCAACTCGAGAAAAAATAAAATCCTCGTTGATTGTGTTGTGTTCGTTCATGTAAATCCCTCCAATCCTCAAATATTATCATAACGTGACCCATATAAATAGAATGCCCGCATATAGCGGGCATATACTATTATAAATAGATCAGAACGGAACTTCAATTTTTTCTGTTGTGATAATCTCGTCAGCATTCGTGATGACAGACTGATATTGATGATTCGATAGCTGCTTTGCATAATATTCCAATTCATTTAAGATTGCAACATCTTCATCGGTTTTCAAATAAATATGCTTTCTGTATGCAGTGACCAATGCGGTTAATTGTTTTGCATAAAAATCAATGTCTTCTTGATATAATTTCATCAATGGATTATTCGCATCTTTATTACAAAAGATTTGCATAAAAATCATTCCCCTTTCTAAATAGAACGTATACTCTAAACACATTTTGGTGATAGATTCACAATAAACATATATGTGTATAAAGGAGGAAAATTACCATGTTTGATATCAATGATCACGAGACGATTATGAAGTTAATCCATACAAAGAAGAGTGATGCTTATCTCGTTCCATTGTATGTAAAAATCAACAAAGATACTTTTTCATTGACAGAATTAAATTCTGTCAAAACATTCTCGTCATCATTCCGTGTTGGGTTTGGTGCAATCGTTTCTATCTTTGACAGATATTCTTATCCGGAGATTTGCATGTTTAATCACGATTGTGTTACAGCTTTCTCAGAATATAATGAAGATAAACAAGTTGATGAAAAATACATCGTGATTGAATCTGGGTATATCGATATCAATGATGATGATAAGACACAAGTGAAACAAGTGAAAGAACAGATCAATTATTACTATGAGATGTTGTATCAATATATCAATGAACGATATCAGAAATATCGAAAGAAACTCATACAAGACATGATGGATTCTCAGACATTTTCTTCTTAAATTTTATTTTTTTTTCATATGTATATTTTTAATCTGGCGGAGCCAGATTTTATATTATATATAATATATTAGAATAGCATAGGAGGAAAAAATGAATTTAGGAGAATATAAAAGAAAATTAATTGATACAGGATTATTCAGAAAAGTCAGTGGTAAAGGACAATATGTTTGTAAGAGTTGTCCATATTGCGGAGATACAAAAAATCATTTCTATGTATTGATATGTCAAGAAGATGATTCCCCGGTTTTATTCAATTGCTTTAAGTGTAATGCAAAAGGTATATTGAATGAAAAGTTCATGGAGTATTTCGGGATTGATGATATTGAGATTCCGAAGTATAAAGGTCATAGAAGAATTCGCCCCAGTGATAGTCAATCTGTCGTGATGGAATTGATTGATAAAGAACATGATGTTGATATGATCAATAATGCATATGCATATATCCATCATCGAGTCGGTGTTGTTCCTTCGTTTGATGATCTGATTAAATTTCAGATTATCGGAAATCCGATTCAATATATCCAGAATTATTTGGGCGGAGATTTAAAAGGGACAAAAGATAGATTGTGGTTTCGTTTGAATAATGGAACGATCATTGGACGAAAGATGGATTCGGATGATGGTTTTCGTTGGAAGAAACGGACTCCTGTAAATGATGTGACAGATGCAGGCATCTATATTATCAAAAAAGAAATTGATCCCAGTCAGACAATCAACGTATGTGTCTGTGAAGGAGTCATGGATGCAATCGGATTATATTATCATGGGAATATCAATAATGGTGTATTCATTGCATGTATGGGACGGGATTATATGATTGGAATACGTCATGTGATTTCTACAGGGATATTCGGAGACAGCGTTATTGTCAGAATTTTCAAAGACAATGATGTGGAGTTTGTTCGTATTAATAAGGTATATTCAAAATTATTCAAGAAGATTGAGATATATCATAATATGATCAGTAAAGATTTCGGCGTTCCAGAATCACAGATTGAAATCGAAAAGTGTATGTAAATGTGGGGACCTTCCGGTCCCCATTTTATTTTTATATACATATATAATTTAAATGGACAAAAACCAACCGTATACAAATAAATCACAAGAAAGGGGATGAAATATATGACTGAAATTGTTATCATTCAAATTCCATCCGGAAATGACATTATCTGTGAATAATGACATTTAATCGTGCATTTGTAAGTAATCCGAAGACACTGTGAATATGTTCGGTTGGTTTTTGTTCATTACAAAAAGTTTATAAAGGAGAACGCTTATATGAGTTATCCTTTAGAATAAATTATTTGAAAAAGGAGTAGATGATAATGAGTCGGATGAGTAAAGAACAATACTATTTACAATTGGCTGCTGATGCAGCGAAACGTTCCACATGTTTGAAAAGAAACTATGGAGCGATTCTGGTAAAAGATGACAGAATCATTTCAACCGGATACAATGGAGCTCCGCGGGGCCGAAAGAATTGCACCGACATTGGTTCCTGTCCAAGATTACAGGTTCCGTCCAACACAGACTATTCTTTGTGTCGTTCGGTTCATGCAGAAGCAAATGCAATCATCCATGCGAATTATTCTGATATGATTGATTCTGTTTTGTATCTTGCTGGATGGGACTGTCTCACAGGAAAAGAAGTTGAAGTGACAGAACCGTGTCCAATGTGCAAACGTATGATAATCAATGCACAAATCAATCGAGTCATTGTTCCTGATGGAAAGGATGGATACAAAGTCTTTCCCGTCAAGAAATGGACTCTCCCGAATATGGATGATTCAATCCCGAAAACATCAGAAACAAAAGATGAGCTTCCCAAGTCGATAAAAAATGTTGACGATGTATTCAAAGGAACTTGTGATGAGTATCATAAATACTTAGAAGACAATTTCAAAGCAATCAAACAGCAAACCGATTTGGCAATTAAAGAAGATATGGAACATCCGAAGAATATCAATTCCGACAGATGGTTACATTACTTCTGTCTATATCGGGATAACATCTCGTATTTTGCATATCAATTCTGCCTGAGAAAATTCATGGTACCACACATCATCGAATATATTTATAATACAGCAAACGCTTTAGCCCCAACAATTTCTACATCATATGAAAAATTGATATATGATAACAATAAGGACTTATACATGAATAAACGTGGAGATGTGTATATGAATCCATGGGGTATCATCGAATTCAAATTCTCTGATCCAGAACGTACTGTGAAAATAGACATTCGTGGTGCCATAAACCAATTGGAACCGGCTGTGAAAATATATGGTCTCTGTATGAATTACGGATTCGGAAACCCGATTGATGAATCATTACGGAATGAATTGATACGGGTTAACAATTTCAATCCGTATAAAGGATTAGATAAACCTCCGAAAGATTGGAAGAAACCATTCTGATTAAGTAAGTGCTTTGTCCCGTGCTGATAAGTAAAGTAGAGTAAAGTATAGGCTTGGTATGGTACGGTGATATTCGGCAGAGTTTGGTTCAGTATAGGTCGGGTGATGATCAGTAGTGTTTTGTAACACACTGTGTGGCTCCGTACGGTAAAGTTACACAGGGTATGGTCGCGTGTAGGTCACGTAATGTGTATTTACGTTTTGTGTAGTCCTGTAAATGTGAGGCAAAGTATCGCAGAGGAACGTCATGTCTGGTAAATGTGTAGCCCCGTTAGGTCTTGTCGGGTTTTGTATGGGTACCGTCTGATATGGTGCAGAATAGTTCCCTGGATGTTCGGCTTAGTTATGCAGCGCACGGCCCAGTTTAGTTTAGGTAAAGTGATGGGATGTCATGTATAGTGACCTATGTGATTGTGTAGATTGGAACAGCAACGTCCCGTAAACCACAGTTTTGTGTTGTGATTGTGAAGTACGCTGGCGCGTAGTATGGTGAATGTACTGTTCGGTGCTGTCTAGCAAAGTCGCGGTGCTGCGGACTCTAGTCCAGCTATGCGAAGTCTGGTCATGTGTAGGTGAAGCCAATCAAGGTGAAGCGGTGTGTCGTGCAGTGGTGTTGAGTTGGGTTGATGTAGTGTCACAATCAGTACCACGCGGTTATGACGAGAAATATGAGGGACCAACGTCCCTCATATTTTTTTTGTCATAAATACATATATAATTATATTGATAAGGTACCGAAGTGATTCACACTTGCAATCACTGGATGTACCGCATGCAGCCAACTGCTAAAGTGTTGGAGAAAGTGAAGGTATACCATGAAAACAAATGAAAACTTCAAAGAATGGTGCGAAATCAATCAAAACGAAATTCTGAACTGTAGTCAGGATTTCAAAGACTGGGTGCGGACAACTAAGCAAATGCTTGCTTCTTTGTCACTGAAGAAGCATGATTGTGAGATCAGCATCCCACGATTGACAAAAATTCTTTGTTCGATTTGTGATCTTGATCCGAATGATCATAAATCGATGACACTCGAAGCCATCAGCAAACTCGAATGCCACGACGAAATGTTCGTTAAGATGTTCAACGAAGCAAAACAGACGCTTACGGAAGAACTCCAGAAGGCGGTGGAGGTTACAATCACAGAACGTATGATTGAGAATATCCTCTATATGCCATCTAGAGAAACCGCAGGTGTATCACCCGTTGTTGTGGATGTTTTCGAATCGGTTAACAAAACGAATACGGAAATGCCGGTATGGACTGACGGAAGTCATCGTCTGAACAAAGACGAGATCGAAGCAAAGTTCAATCAGCACGACCCCAGATTCGATAAGAAAACGAAGGAAGAACCCAAGAAAGAAGAAGCAAAAGTTCCTCAGAAAGACGATTCTGATGAGGATCAGAAAACTGGAAATGCTTTCACAGAAGCTTTGAAAGAAGTCAGGGAATCTGTGAAAGAAGCAGCAAAAGAAAACCCGGAGAATGAAGCGATTCAAGAACAATTGAAATTGCTCGACGAAACACTTGACAAAGAACCCGAAGTGGAAGTAGCATCCGTCGTCACAGGAGTTCTTCGCAAGACACAGAAGCCGTCTCCTCAGAAACTTTCCAGAGGTTGGAAACGTCTGCTCGTTCCGGGTTTCCCTGAAGAAAGCTTCATGGTAAATGACAAGAATGATATTGTTGATCGGTACACTGGTCGACTCATTCGTCCGTTTACCAAGCATCGTCAGCTTTTTGTCAATCTCCGTAATATCGACGACAAAACCACCAAAGACTTCAAGCTGGAAGAACTTTGGAAGTACGTTGAAGGCCGGAATCCTGGAGAAACAAAATCTGCTGAATCATTGGATTTTGTATACATCACATGGATCGACGGGATCCCGAAGACCAAGTACAAAGTCTATCGTGATGGTCGGATATGGAACAATTCGACAGAAGAATGGATGGCTCCGCGTCTGAATAAGGACACTGGAAATTACTTTATCGATGTCTCCGCAGGTGATATTGCAAGTAGATGTTCTGGTGTGAGATCTTATCACGCAAGATCTTCTATTGCAGCACTTGTATGGAAGGCCTTCCATCCGGAATATCGGGATCGCTTCAAGATGCAATTCAATTTTAAAGATGGGAATCATAAGAATTTCCATCTTGACAACCTGGAACCCAAGAGAGTCTAATAGACGAATAAATCAATAGGGGGATATGTGGACAGCATATCCCCTCTACTCATTATTATTTTTCTTGAAAGGTATGGTGAAAAATATGGTTCCACTTGAAATAATCAAAAAATTGATGACAGAAGCTGGTATCAAATATCAGATTCAATCACATCCGGATTTGGAAAAATTCGGACGAATTCATCATGTGATTGTCACCAATAAACCAGACACAGATGGTACAATGACGCTCGATGATTTTGTTGAACGGTGCACTGATGAATATAATGAATACATCGGTGAAGTCAAATCAGCTGTCACAGCAGCCGTCAGAAGTGGTAATTGGGTTTCAAATCAAATCATTCTATTTTCGGATTCTGCATTATTGCAGCTTCGGGAATTGGCTGGTCTGGCGAAAACATTGGATGATGAATATTTCATCATTTCGTTTGCTGAACAGACATCTGAAACAACCGGTTTGAAACAGTTTGTGCAGCCGGTTATATCGGTCATCGATGTATCAGAAGAGGAGCCAATCAATTTGATCGCCCTCAACTTGATCACCCCCGAAAAACTGAAATTTGTTGTCAAAAATGTTGGATACAATTGTTACTATTCAGCATACGACATTCTTGACATGTTGTCAATCGGCAACCAGGTGTCACTGACCAAAGAAAGAGATTATTGCTCACTATCCGAAATAAAACGGGAATGTCTAAGCGGGATTTATGAATATCAATGCTTAGAGTTCTGGTCGAATATCCGGATTGATCCGAAACTGGATATCCATGATATCGAACAGATTCTGAGTGAGGCTAATCAGAAATTGTCTGAACAGGAAATATTCACATGCAAATCCTGCGGAAGGCATTACACCATCTCTGAAGATGAACGGAAATGGTACGCTGATAAGAAGTTCAAGCTACCAAAGAAATGTGCATCGTGCAGATATGACGAACGCCAGAAACGTCTGCATGATGAACGTGCGGAAGAGATGAAAGCAATGTACCGAGAACTTGGGTTCGGCGTTCTTGATTGTCTCAATGATTAATTATAATTTGCCCGTGTATACAACATGTATGTATGGGCAATATGCTGGTATGATGGAATTGGCAGACGTGACGGACTCAAAATCCGTTGGTAGCGATACCGTGTGGGTTCAAGTCCCACTACCAGCACTCGGCGCAAGAGATGAGAGGTTCCAGCACCTCTTCGCGGTCCCTCAATGAAACTGCGTAGTTTAAGGGAAAAAC